>ENA-UEPJ01001049-UEPJ01001049.1-human-gut-metagenome-genome-assembly--contig:-NODE-1049-length-34930-cov-8.550971_pt1 | contig 34930 bp, 30 predicted proteins | sample MGYA00242890_ERZ507896 | MGnify/ENA primary metagenome ERZ507896 (study PRJEB26167, sample SAMN06115508) | human gut metagenome | host: Homo sapiens | place: China:Qinghai | collected 2015-08-20... | reverse complement strand
TGACTTCAGCGGCAGTACCGGCGGTGGTGGGGACAGCGATGGTAAAGACGGCGTGCTTCTCGGTGGGAGCGACACCTTCCAGAGAGCGCACATCGGCGAACTCGGGATTGTTGATGATGATGCCGATGGCCTTTGCAGTGTCCATGGAAGAGCCGCCGCCGATGGTCACGATGCAGTCAGCCTCTGCGGCCTTGAAAGCGGCCACGCCGTCCTGCACATTTGCGATGGTGGGGTTGGGCTTGATCTCGCTGTAGACGGTGTAGGCGAAGCCTGCAGCGTCCAGCAGGTCGGTGACCTTCTTGGTGACGCCGAACTTGAGAAGGTCGGGGTCAGAGCAGACGAAAGCCTTCTTGTAGCCGCGGGCGGTCAGCTCGGGAACGATATTCTCGATAGCGCCGTGGCCATGATAAGAAATAGTATTCAGAACGATACGATCAGCCATTGGTAAAACCTCCTGATTTTGCGCCCCGCCGGGCGGCGGGCACGACTCTCTTTGCTTTTACTTTACCACTTTGTTAAAATTTGTTCAATATCATTTTCTTGTAATTTCCATGAAATTTTTATACTTTTTTGAGTTTTTGCAGAGAAAGTAGACAAAACCAGAGGTTTGTTGACAGCAAAGCGCCCTCCGGCGCGGGCCGGAGGGCGCTTTGAATGATTCTTTACTTTCCTGCGCCCTCGCCCGCGAAGAACTCCTTCGTGAGCTTTGCCACCGTGCCGGACAGCAGGAGCAGGGCCATGAGGTTCGGAATGCTCATCAGGCCGTTGAAGGTGTCGGCGATGCTCCACAGCAGGCCCAGATCGACCGTCGCGCCCAGAATGGACACGAAGGAGTAGACCACGAGGAAGGGGCCGACCACCTTGTCGGTGTGGAACAGGAACTCGATGCACCGGGAGCCGTAGAGACCCCAGCCGATGATGGTGGAGAATGCAAAGCTGCAGAGCGCCACCGCCGTAAAGATGGACGACCAGCCGCCGTAGGTGGCCGTAAAGCCGGAGATGGTCAGTTCTGCGCCTGCCGCACTGCCATAGCCCACCGGCACGCCGCTGCACAGGATGACCATGGCGGTCAGGGTGCAGATGACGATGGTGTCGGCGAAGACCTCGAAGATGCCGAACATCCCCTGCTTGACGGGCTTGCGGGTATCGGCGCAGGCGTGGGCGATGGAGCCGGTGCCGAGGCCGGCCTCATTGGAGAAGATGCCGCGGGAGACGCCCTTCTGCATACTGAGGAAGATGCTGCCGATGGCACCGCCGGTGAAGGCCTGCGGGTCAAATGCACCGCCGACGATGGAAGCCAGCACCGCCGGGAAGCGCCGGTAGTTGATGACCACGACGCCCAGTGCCAGCACGACGTAGAACAACGCCATGAACGGCACCAGCTTCTCGGTCACGCTGCCGATGCGCTTGACGCCGCCCAGCAGCACCATAGCCACCATCATGGCCACCACCACGCCCACGACGAGGTTGACCGTGGGCAGGATGCTGTTCAGGCTGCTGCCGTAGGCCAGCAGGGCCGAGTCGATGGCTGTGACGATGGTGTTGACCTGGGTGGCGTTGCCGGTGCCGAAGACCGTCAGCACACCGAACAGCGAGTACAGCACCGCGAGGAACTGCCACCGGCTGCCGAGGCCGTTTTTAATATAGTACATGGGGCCGCCTACCAGCTCGCCGTTTTTGTTCCGCTCGCGGAAATGCACGGCCAGCGTCACTTCGGAGAACTTGGTACACATGCCCAGCAGAGCCGAGCACCACATCCAGAACACCGCGCCCGGCCCGCCGATGGCGATCGCGCCCGCCACGCCGGCGATGTTGCCGGTGCCGACGGTAGCGGCCAGCGCCGTACACACTGCCTGGAACGGAGTCATAGCGCCGTCAGAGGCGTCCTTTTTGCGGAAGATTCGACCAATGGTCGTTTTGATGGCATAGGGGAATTTCCGGAGCTGCAAAAAGCCTGTCCGCACACTGAGCAGCAGGCCCACGCCGATGATGCAGACCATCGCCGGGATGCCCCAGATAAAGCTGTTGACCGCCTGATTGACGGCTGTGATGGTTTCGAGCATACTTTTACGCCTTTCTTTTTCACTTTGACACAACGAAAATTATTTTATCGTATTTTAAGCGGCCTGTCAATTTACTTTGAACGTGAAATCTGCACGTCCCGGCTGAAAGTTTGTTAAAATCGCTTCACCTTTATTTTCTCTGTTTCTTTGCCGCTTTTTTGCCCGCCAAAGCCCTACACAAACCGCGCGGGTTGTGCTATGATAAGGGTGAAATTTCGGTTTGGCACTGCCAACCGCAAGGAGATGTCATGGATGTCTGAAACATCTGCTCTGATGGATACGCTGCGGCAGGAAGGGGTCTCCCCCGACCTGCTGCGCGCTGTGGAAGAATACCGCGCCTCTCACGAGCTTTCTGAGGCCCTGCGCCCCCGCATCCCCTCCCCTGCCTTCGTCTACTACGGCAGAGAGGTGTGGGAACAGGCGCTGGCCGCCCTGCTCTGCGGCGAAAACCTGCTGCTGGCAGGCGGCAAGGCCACCGGCAAGAACGTGCTGGCCGAAAACCTCGCCGCAGCCTTCGGACGCCCCGCGTGGGACATCTCGTTCCACGTCAATATGGACGCGGCGTCCCTCATCGGCATGGACACCTTCGAGGGCGGACAGGTCAAGTTCCGCCCCGGCCCGGTCTACCGCTGCGCCCAGAGCGGCGGCTTCGGCGTTCTGGACGAGATCAACATGGCCAAAAACGAGGCGCTGGCCGTCCTGCACGCGGTGCTGGATTTCCGCCGCGCCATCGATGTGCCGGGCTACGAGCGCATCCCGCTGGCCGAGGAGACCCGCTTCATCGCCACCATGAACTACGGCTACGCCGGCACCCGTGAGCTGAACGAGGCCCTCACCTCCCGCTTCGTGGTCATCCAGATGCCCACCATCACCGAGGAGAACCTCGAAAAGCTCCTGCGCACCCAGTTCCCCGATTTGAACAGCAAGTATGTCAGGCAGTTTGCCCTGCTTTTCCTCGATTTGCAGAAAAAGTGCGACAGCGCAGAGATCTCCACCAAAGCTCTCGACCTGCGCGGTATGCTGGACGCCCTGCGCCTGATGCGCCGGGGCGTCGCTGCCGGGGCTGCGCTGGACATGGGCATCACCAACAAAGCCTTCGACTCCTACGAACAGGGCCTCATCCGGGATGCCATTGCCGCCCGCATCCCGGCCCAGCTCACCGCCGCAAAGCTCTTCGATTAAAAAAAGGGGCGTTTTTATGGAAGCGCAGAGCTACACCGCCGAAGAGCGGCGGGCCGCCAATCAGGTGTGGGCAGCGGCAGGAGCCTACGGCTTCGAGCCGCTGTTCCTCGCCCGGAACACCGACGGCACCATTGATTTTTACATGAACTGCGTCGTGGGGCTGGTCCACAAATACTACGGCGACGAGCTGGTGCGCAGCCTCTTTGACGCATGGGAGGGCGACATCCGGCAGGCCATGCTGGACGATTTGACCTGGCTCTACCTCGAGAGCGCGGTCTACGCGCTGGAACTGCCCCGCCGCCCGGTGCTTTCGGCCCTCCGCCGCGCCCATGCGGACTACTTTTTCGGCATCCAGTACAAGCTCTCGCGGCAGGAGTGGATGGCGAAGAACCAGCTGGTCTACTCCATGCAGGCCGCGCGCTGGCGGGCTGTGCAGGGGCGCACGCCGCCGGTCATGACCCCCTACGAAAAGGATCTCGACGCTGCCCTCAGTCCCGAGACGCCCCCGAAGCCGGACGAGCTGAGAGCCGCACTGCTGGCCGTCTACGCCAAATTCGAGCTGTTCAACGGCACGGTGCATCAGAAGGCCGGGCTGCATCTCCATCTGGACGGCCTGCTGGCGTCGCTCTTGACCCGCACCATGCCCACCCAGATGATAAAGACCGACCGGGTGACGGTGGAGCATTCCGGCTCGGTGGACGCCTCCGGCGGCGGCATCCATGCCGACAAGCGGCTGGCCCACATCACCCTGCGCCAGCGCGCCGAGGAAGACCGCGCCTACATCGAAAGCTGCTTTGGCCGGTCGCTCTACCCGCCCGAACGGCTGCGGAAGGCCGAGCAGGAGCTTTGCACCGGGGAGCATCTGGGCTGTCACCTCTGGTTTGCCTCCGGCGTCCCCAGCCCGGAGCAGGCCCCTACCCCCGAGGCAAAGCACCTGGCCGAACAGGCCCAGCTTCAGGCTGAGCGGAACCGGGCGTACTATTCGAAAAATCTCGAGCTTCACCGCAGCGTCGTGCTGCGGCTGACCGAACAGATACGAAACTGCATCCTCGTCCACCAGCAGCCCAACGCCCGGGTCGCCCGCAGCGGTAACCTCGACCCGGAGCGGGTCTGGCGCACCGTCATGGACGACGACCGGGTGTTCCGCTGTGCGGAGGAAGAGAACCACCCGTCCTTCACCGTTGACCTGCTGCTGGATGCTTCGGCTTCCCGCCTCCACTGTCAGGAGGTCATCGCGGCGCAGGGGTCTATCCTCGCCCAGAGCCTCGCGGCCTGCGGCATCCCGGTGCGGGTGAGCTGCTTTTCCAGCCTGCGGGGCTACACCGTCCTGCGGGTGCTCAAGGGCTTCAAGGAGAAGAGCTTACAGGGCATCTGCCAGTATTTCGCCTCGGGCTGGAACCGGGACGGTCTGACTCTGCGGGCAGCAGGCGACCTCATCGACTTCGACCCCGGCCCCGCCGCGCGGCACCTGCTCATCCTCCTGACGGACGCCTCCCCCAACGACAGCCGCCGCATCCCGCCCTCCCCCGATGACCTGCTGGGCCGCGACTACGGCGGCAGCGCGGGCGTGGAGGACGCCGCCGCCGAGGTGCGGGCGCTGCAGCGGAAGGGTCTGCGAGTCTCCGCCGTCTTTATGGGCGAAGACGCCAGCGCCGCCGACGCCTCCCGCATCTACGGCAAGAACATGGCCCGCATCCGGGGCATGGACCAGCTGGCCCGGGCCGCAGGCCGACTCATCCAGAACGAGATACGGGAGCTGGGCGACTGAATCATAATAATGTACGGGGCCGCTGTGCAGTTGTATCTGCTGCCAGCGGCCCCGTATTTTTGTTGTCACTCACAACCATCTTGTTTCGCATTGTAGAAGAATCAAAAAGTTTTTTGGTTTATTTGCAAACTTATAGTTGTATTCTGGTGCAATTTATGATATACTACAACCAACGAAGGGCCGCACACCTACACACCACCCCGCGCCCACAGGAAGGAGAACCGCTATGGATGCCGCACGTTATTTTGAAGAGATGCATCTTTCCATGTCCAGCCAGAAGCCTGAGTACCGCCTTGTGCTCAGCGTCAAGGTCCAAGACCTCGGAGGCGCAGACGCTTATCTCGAGCTGCGGCAGGAGCCGGTCAGCGGCAAGGCCCGGGTGTTCTATTCCACGATGGGACGTCAGAAGCTGAATTTCCAGCTCGTCCGCAAAGGCTGGCAGAGCTGCCACAACGCCTCGGGCGAGCTGACGGGGCGCTTCCCCGCCACCGCCGACGGTCTGCTGGCCCAGACGGATTTCTCTGCTTTTGTCCGGGACGACGCCCTCGACAGCGGCCGGATGGCGCGCATTCTGGATGTTCTGGACCATACTGCCGGTGGTTGTGGGACGGTCTCCCCCTCTGCTGCCCGGGAGGGTGCGCTCATCACGGTGGAGCGGTTCGTGGGCCGTCCCGCCCATTGGAGCTATTGGAGCACCCGCGCCGCCGAGCAGCTGAACATCGCAGCTATCCTCTGCTGGCTGGGCGACTACCTCGCCGGGGCAGAGCGCCGCACCCTGCAAAGCTGCCCGGAGGCCATGCAGCTTGCCGCCGCATGGCAGGCCGCGCTCCTCTCTCCCCTGCCCCAGACGGCCCCGCAGTCTCAGCCTGTACAGTCCCGGCCCGTCCGCCGTGCGCCCGCCGTCGAGAATCCGCGCTGGCAGAGCATCCTCGCCGTGCTGGCGACGGTGTAAAAGAAAAGCTTCCCGCGAGGGGAAGCCTTTACAGTCATAATTCTTATTTCCACCCCCGGGCCGAGGGGTCGAGCATCTCGGCGGCGGAGTAGATGAGGGCGTTGCAGATGGCCGCGGCGACATTGCTGCCGCCCTTACGGCCCATCGCCACGATGGCGGGTACGCCGTGCTTTTCGCAGACGGCGAAGAGCCGCTCCTTGCTCTCCACCACGTTCACGAAGCCCACCGGCACACCGATGACCAGTGCGGGCCGCAGGCCGCTTTCGATTTGTTCTGCAATCGTCAGCAGAGCCGTGGGCGCGTTGCCGACGGCAAGGATGGCCCCGGGATGCTCCTGCGCTGCCTTTTTCATCGCTGCGACGGCCCGGGTGGTGCCAGCCTCTTTTGCGGCGGCGGCCACCTCGGGGTCAGCCATGTAGCAGCAGGCCGACCCGCCCAGCTTCGCCAGACCGGGCTTGGTGATGCCAGCCAGCGCCATGTTTGTATCGGTCACGATGACGGCCCCGGCGTGGAGGGCCTTGACGGCCTGCTCCACCGCGCGGGGGGTGAAGTGGAGATTCCGCGCATAGTCGAAGTCGGCGGTGGTGTGGATGACCCGCTTGACCACGGCTTCGTGCTCGGGCGGCGGGGTCATGCCCATCATTTCCAGCTCTTCGGTGATGATGTGGAAGCTCGTCCGCTCAATGTCGGCAGGTAAATGATGCTGCGGCGTCAATATTCTATCCCCTTTCGTGCTTTTATCCCCTTCTGGTAGGGGTGGCGGTGGCATTTCATCTCGGTGGAGTAGTCGGCGGCGTCCAGCATCCACTGGGGCGGCGTGTGGGCCGTCAGGACGCACTCACACCCAGCAGGCCGCTCCAGAACGGCCTTTTTTAATAGATCGACGTCCACCATATCCAGCTCTTCTGCGCTCCCGGCTTCGTCCAGTATCAGCAGGTCGGCAGGCTGTGCCATGGAGGCGGCGAGGTTCTGGTTTTGCAGTTCCCGGGTCGCGGCCTTTTCCTCCGGCGTCATCTGAAAGACGAATTTCTGCCCGGCCTTGCCCCGGTAGATCTCCGCGCCAAGCTGGGCCAGAAGCGGTATCTCGCCGCTGTTCCCGCCCTTCAAAAACTGGACGATGACCACCCGCTTCCCGGACCCCAGCGCACGGAGCGCAAGACCCATAGCGGCGGTGGTCTTCCCCTTTCCGTCGCCCCAGTACAGATGCAAAAGTCCCTGTTCCATTCAGCGCCTCTCCATTCCCATCGCGGCATACACCGCGTCCATATCCAGCGCCCCGCGCACGCCGTCGGCCAAGATGTCGAACTGCTGGCGGCGGTACTCTTCCATCGGGATGAGGGCTGCGTCGGAGGGGTCGATGCCCTTCCGGCGGCAGAGCCAGCCCGCCAGCGCCTCGGTCAGCGTGCCAGTGTCGAACAGACCGTGGAGGTAGGTGCCGAATACATTGCCCTGCACACAGCCTTCCCGGCCTCCGTCGGGGTAGTGGGCGAAGGGTTCGCCCTCAGCCTCAGTCACGCCGGTGTGGATCTCGTAGCCTTCCAGCTCTGCACCCGCAAAGGGGGCGGCGGCAACGGTCGCTTTGACCTGTGCGCGGCGCTTCTGCTCGCTGAACACGGTCCGGGTGGGCAGCAGACTCAGCCCCCGCAGAGTCTGCTGCCGGCCGCTCTCGCTGCCGGTGGGGTCATCGAGGGCCTGGCCCAGCATCTGGTAGCCGCCGCAGACGCCCAGCACCGGCGTGCCTTTCGCGGCCAGCTTGAGCAGAGCCGTTTCCAGCCCGCACTGCCGCAGCCAGAGCAGGTCGTCCACCGTGTTTTTCGTGCCCGGCAGCAGGATGAGGTCGGGTGCGCCCAGCTCATGAGCGTTCGAAACATACCGCACACCCAGCATCGGGTGCTGTTCCAGCGGCATGAAGTCCGTAAAATTGGACAGATGCGGCAGACGGATGATAGCCGCATCCAGCGGCTTTTTGCCGTCCCGCATCTCGAGGCGCTGGCTCAGGGAGTCCTCGTCCTCGATGTCCACCTTCAGGTACGGTACGACGCCCACCACGGGCAGATGGGTCTTTTCTTCCAGCATCGAAAGGCCGGGGCGCAGAATTTCTACATCCCCACGGAATTTATTGATGACGAGCCCCTTGATGCGCCGGCGTTCTTTTTCTTCCAGCAGCTCCACCGTGCCGTAAAGCTGGGCGAACACGCCGCCCCGGTCGATGTCGCCCACCAGAAGCACCGGCGCGTCCACCATCTCGGCGAGGCCCATGTTCACGATGTCCTCGCTCTTGAGGTTGATCTCTGCCGGGCTGCCCGCGCCCTCGATGACGATGACGTCAGCCTCCTCGGCGAGGCTGTCATATGCCTTCAGGATGTCCGGCACCAGCTGCCGTTTCGTGCGGAAATACTCCGACGCTTTCATCTGGCCCCGCACCTCGCCGTTGACGATGACCTGACTGCCTACGTCACTGCTGGGCTTCAGGAGGATGGGGTTCATCCGCACGTCCGGCTCGACACCGGCGGCCTGCGCCTGCACCACCTGCGCCCGGCCCATCTCGAGGCCGTCTTTGGTGACGAAGCTGTTCAGAGCCATGTTCTGGCTCTTGAACGGCACGGCGCGCAGGCCGTCCTGCGCAAAAATGCGGCAGAGCGCCGCGCAGAGCAGGCTTTTGCCTGCACCGCTCATCGTACCCTGCACCATGATGCATTTTGCCCTGCTCATCCCAGCACCTCTTTCATAAGTTCCAGCAGCCGGGCGTTCTCGGGGGCCGTGCGCACCGCCGTGCGGTACCACTCCGGCCCGAGGCCCGGATAATTCGCGCAGCTGCGCACCTGTGTTCCCAGAGGGCGAAGCCTCTCGTTCAGGTCGGCGGGCGCGCGGAAGAGCAGATAGTTCGCCTTTCCGTCGATGACCCGCAGGCCCAGCGCCCGCAGGCCCGCCGTCAGAACGGGCCGCTGCCGGGCGATAAGGGCGCGCACCTCGTCCACATAAGCGGTTTCTTTCAGGGCCGCGACGCCTGCCGCCTGCGCCAGACTGGACACGGCCCATGGCTGGCCCGCTGTCTGCATTTTTTCCAGAAGCGCTTCGTCGCCGCAGAGGCAGTAACCCAGCCGCACGCCGGCCATGCCGTAGAGCTTGGTGAAAGCTTTCAGGATGACGAGGTTCCCACTTTCCAGCAGAGGCTTCGCGGTCCACCCGTCGGCGTCGGGCAGAAAGTCCAGAAAGCACTCATCTACGGCCAAAATCGTGTGGCACTCCTTGCACCGGCGCAGCAGCTTTTTCACCAGTTCGGGTGAGGCCAGCTGCCCCGTCGGGTTGTTCGGCTGGCAGAGGAACACCATGTCGATGCTCTCGTCCACGGCGTCCACGAGGGCGTCCGTCGGAGCAAAATCATTCGTTTCATCGAGGAAGAAGCGTTTCACTTCGCACCCCACCGTATCCAATGCAGAGGCGTACTCGGCAAAAGTCGGGGCTGTCACCAGCGCCTTATGGGGCTTTACGGCCCAGACCAGCCGGAAGATGAGGTCCGCCGCGCCGTTGCCGCAGAGGATGTGCCCCTGCGGCACACCCTCGGCCCGGCTCAGCGCCGCCCGCAGGGTACGGCAGAGGGGGTCGGGGTAGCGGTCGGCCAGAGGCAGAGCGTCCCGGATGGCCTGCGCCACCCCTTCGGGCAGACCGAGTGGGCTGACGTTCGCCGAAAAGTCCAGCGCGTCGCGGCCAAAGCGTTCGCGGTAGCCCATCCAGTCACCGCCGTGGACCAGTTGTTTCATCCCAAGAACCCCCGTATCGCACATCCAAACGCCAGCGCAAACCCGCTGGCTACATACATCATCCGATCTGCCCGCAGAATATCCTCCGGCTCGATAGGCCGCAGCGGGTCGCCGATGGTGGGCTTCGGGTAATATTCCCCGAAATAATAGGCCGGCCCGGCCAGCTGGACGCCCAGCGCACCGGCGCAGGCGCTCTCAGTCTGGGCGCTGTTGGGGCTGGCGTGATTGCGGCGGTCCCGCCGCCAGATGCGCCACGCGCCCTTGGCGTCATTGCGGGTGAACGCCGCCGCCATGATCCAGAGCAGCGCCGCCAGACGGCTCGGGATATAGTTCGCCACATCGTCCAGCTTTGCCGCCGCACGGCCAAAATAGAGATATTTCTCGTTCTTGTAGCCCAGCATACTGTCCATGGTGTTGATGGCCTTGTAGGTCAGGGCCAGCGGCGCACCGCCCAGCAGCATATAAAGCAAAGGCGCAATGACGCCGTCGCTGGCGTTTTCGGCCACCGTCTCCACCGCCGCCCTGGTCACGCCATCGGCAGTCAAGGCTTCCGTGTCGCGGCCCACGATGCGGCTCACAGCCTTCCGGGCGGCGGGCAGGTCGTCTTTTACCAGTTCATAGTAGACGTTCGTGCTCTCCTGCATCAGCCCCTTCGCGGCCAGTGCCTGCCCGCACCAGAACATCTGGACGGCCAGCCCCAGCAGCGGGTGAAGCATCGCCGCGCCCCAGCAGACAAGGCCCGTGAGCAGCAGCGTCCCCACCGGCAGACAGAACGCCACCACTGCACCGCCCAGCAGCTCGCCCTGAGGCGTTTTGGGCAGGCGGGCGCGGAGGAATTTTTCCAGCCGGGAGATGGCTTTGCCCATGTACACCACCGGGTGGGGCAGCCACGCCGGGTCGCCGAAAATGGCATCCAGCACGAAGCCTCCCAGCACAGCCCAGGCGGTCATCATACGCCGGCCTCCGCGTCTTTCGTATACTGCACGGTCTTCACGAGATGGAGCTGGCGCTTCTCGGCCCAGTCGGCGGCGTCCAGCACATAGCCGCCCGCGTTGGGGCCGCACCACGCATAATAATCGCGCCTGGGCAGGGCGTACCGCTCCATCGCCGCCATCTGGGTGCCGCCGTGAGCCAGGATGACCAGCAGCTCTTCGCCGTCGGCCAGCGCCTTGTCCACCAGAGCAGAGAAGGCGCTGCAGATGCGGTTCGAGAAGTCGTCCTTCCGCTCACCGTCGGGGCATTTGCTCTCGCAGTTGGCCTGCACCCACGCCTGATAATCGGCGTCGTGCTCCATTTCGACGTAGTTTTTGCCCTCGAAGCTGCCGAAGCACATCTCCTGCAGGTCTTTCACGACCACGAGCTCTGCCTCCGGGAAGAGCACCCGGGCCGTCTGGGCCGTCCGCTGCAGCGGGGTGATATAGACCACCTTCGGGTCGATGTCGGCCCGGCGCAGCTGGCTCAGGCCCTCCGCCGAGAGCGGGATGTCCCGCTGGCCCTGATAGCGCTTCTGGGCATTGTATTCGGTCAGGCCGTGACGCAGCAGATAGATCAACATTGGGGTAATTCTCCTTTCAATACCGTCGGGATGCCGCAGAACATCTGCACCACGCAGTCGGCGCGCTCTGCCAGCAGGCAGGCCAGCCGTCCGGCGGCCTCCCGCCCGGCGCGCTCCTCAGCATCCATCGGGACAACACCGCCGCCGACTTCGGTGGCGATGACAATATCATATTCCGCCAGCTCCCGGGCCAGCGTTTCGAGCTGCTCCGGGGTCTGAGTCTCGGCGGCGGCGTCCTGCACATCGGCGATGATGCTGCCCCGGAAGTTCCGCGCAAAGGTGCGCTTGCCGCTGTAAAGCGGCCCTGTGATGAACATCATTTACAGCACTCCTCCCCACTGGCTGACGGCCAGCGCCGCCAGCATCCACAGCTCGGCCCGCTGTAAAAACCACCCGGCCAGGTCGCCGGTGATGCCGCCAAACTGCTTTTTTGCCACGAAATAATAGCGCCACAGCGCCAGAAGCGCCGCCGCCGCCAGCCCGCCGCCGCCCAGCGCCGTCAGCGCCAGGATGAGCAAAGCCGACAGGCCGCAGAGGAAGCGGCAGACGGTCTGCTTGTCGGCCGCTGTGGCAAAAGTATGGGCGAGGCCGGTGTCTTTCGCCAGCGGGAACGCCGCCACGGCAAAGCCCGACAGCGCCCGCTCCAGCACCAGCGCCAGCGTCCAGCACAGGCCCGCCCGGGGTGTGAACCGCACACTGCCGCAGAGGCCGAAGTAGGCCACAAAGTAGCAGCACAGCCGGATGACAGCGAAGGCCCCACAGTGGGAGTCTTTCAGAATTTCAAGCTTTTTTTCGCGGTCGCCGTAGCTCGAGAGGGCGTCCGAAGTGTCGGCGTAGCCGTCGAGATGGATGCCGCCGGTGATGGCCACCGGCACGAGGCAGAACGCCGCCGCCCGGGCCAGCTCCGGCAGGGGCAGGACGCCGCAGAGACACCACAACCCGCCGCACACCAGCCCGATGAGGGGGAAGGCACACATGGCGTACCGCATATTTTTTTCGTTCCACTCGAACTGCGGCACCGGCAGGGCCGAAAACATCGCAAAGGCCACCGCGATGGTCTGCAAAACAGTCACAGCTTTTCTCCCCCTTTGTAGTACACCGGCAGGCCGCAGACCACCCGGCAGACGTTGTCCGCCCGGGCGGCGAAGGCGTTGTTCACCTGCGCCAGCGCCAGCAGATACTGGTCGGTGTCGCCTGCGTAGTCGGCACCGCCGCTGAACACCTCGTTCGATACGACGATAAGGTTATCACACCCGGCGGCGAGGCGTTCCAGCCCGGCCAAAACGGCCTCGGCGGTGTGCTTTCCTGCCCCGCCGGGGCTGTAAAGCTCGTTGGCGACGAGGTTGCCGAGGTCTTCCAGCAGGACGGTCCCCCGGCCCGGCAGAGCCAGACGGTCGAGGTGGAGCGGGCATTCCAGCGTTTCGAACTGCTTTTGCGCCCGCATTTTCCGGTGCTTTTCCACCCGGGCGGCGCACTCGGCATCCCAGACCTGCATGGTGGCGAGGTAATAGCGGGGCAGGCCGGTCTTGAGCACAAGGCTCTCGGCGTAGGCGCTTTTGCCGCTGGCCGCGCCGCCGAGCACCAGCGTCAGCATCCTTCGCCCTCCTGCGGCGTGTAGGCTTCGATGCCGCCCTCTTCAAAGGAATAACAGCCATTGTAGACGGCCAGCGCCATGTCCCACAGCGGGATGGCGGCCACCGCGCCGGTGCCTTCGCCCAGATGCAGGCCCGCCGTGATGAGGGCTTTTTTGTTCAGAGCGTCCAGCACCAGTTTTGCGGCCGGCTCGGTGGAGCAATGGCTTGCAAAAACAGCCTTGGCCGCTGCCGGGCAGAGCCGAACAGCGCAGAGCGCCGCCACACAGCTGATGAAACCGTCGGCCAGCACCGGCACACCTTCCAGCGCACCGCCGAGAAAAATACCGCAGAGCCCGGCAATATCGAAACCGCCCAGCTTCGCCAACACGTCCAGTGCATCGGCAGAGTCGGGCTGATTTTTTGCGATGCCTCGATGGATGGCGTTGATCTTCCGGGCAAGTCCCTCGTCCGAAAGGCCCGCGCCCCGGCCCGTCATCCCTTCGACGGGCTGGCCCAGCAGCACAGCGGCCACGGCGCTGGACGTCGTGGTGTTGCCAATGCCCATCTCACCGGTGGCCAGCAGGCCGACGCCCGCTTTCTTCTGCTCCTGCACCAGCCGGATGCCCCTGCCGATGGCCTCCACAGCCTCAGCCCTGCTCATAGCCGGGCCGAGGGTGAAGTCCGCTGTGCCGGGGGCGATGCGGCAGTCGAGGACGCCCGGGACCGGTTCGCCCGCGATGCCCATATCCACCGGCACCACCTCGCACCGGGCGGTCTGTGCCATCCGGCAGACGCTGGTGCGGCGGGCGGCGAGGTTCTCAGCCACGGCGCGGGTCACGCTGCTGTCGGTCTGGCTGACGCCCTGGGCCACCACACCGTTATCGGCGCAGAGCACCAGCACCGCCCGGCGGGAAATATCCAGCTTTGCGCTGCCGGTGAGGGCGGCGGCGTCCTCGATGGTCGTTTCCAATCCGCCCAGCCCGCCCAGCGGCTTTGCAAGGCTGGCCCAGTGGGCGTGCGCCGCCGCCCGGGCGGCTTCGTCCGGCGGCGTGACGGCCGCACAGAGGGCGGCCAGTTCTTTCTCAGTCATGATCTCTCCTGTAATTTTCAGCCGCGGCGGCAAAGCGCTGCGGCAGGGGCGTACCCGCCCAGTACAAATGCGGGAAGCCCGCATAGAAATGCTCGTTTACAGATCCGCACCGCCACTCTGCGCCGCTCACCGGCTTTTTTGCCGCGAGGGCCGTGCCGTTGGCGGTGGAATCCCAGTGGTGGAATTCGTGGATGGGAAAGCTCTCCCCGGCCCGGAAGAGCATACTGTCCGAGTCTGCGCTCAGCGCGGCGTAGCCGAAGCGGACGAGACGTCCGGCATCTTTTGCTTCGCCCGGCAGAACGCCCACCATCGGCCAGCTCTGCCCCTCGGCGTCCGTGAGGCTCTGCCCCAGATAGAGGAAGCCCCCGCACTCGGCCGCTGTGGGCAGACCGGACTCGATTTTTCGCTTTATCTCGCGCAGAAGCGAGGTATTTTCACTCAATTCTCTTGCGTGAAGTTCCGGGTAGCCGCCGGGCAGATACAGCCCGCCGATGTTTTCCGGCAGAGCCGTGTCGCGGAGGGGGCTGAAAAAGACCACCTCTGCCCCGGCGTCCCGGAAGGCTTCCAGCGTCTCGGCGTAGGTAAAGCAGAACGCCTCGTCCTGCGCCACGGCGATGCGGACGCGGGCCGGAGGCGTCTCCGGCTGCACCGGCAGGACGGGCGGCTCCTTTTCGCAGAGGGCCAGCAGGCGGGGCCAGTCGATGTGCTCCTCCGCCGCGTCGGCCAGAAGGGCCAGCTTCTGCTGTAAATTTTCCACTTCCGCCGCCGTGTAGAGGCCCAGATGGCGGGAACCGATGACGGCCTCCGGGAGTTTCGGCAGAAAGCCCAGCACCGGCAGACCCGTCTCTTTTTCCAGCATGGGGGCCAGCAGAGCGTGCATCCGTGCCGTACAGTTGTTCAGCAGGATGCCTGCGATGTGGCTGGGGGTGCGGAAGTTTACGAGCCCGTTCAGCTCTGCGGCCAGCGTCAGGCTCTGGCCTTTCGGCTCCACCACCAGCAGCACCGGCAGGTCCAGTGTGTCGGCCAGATGCCACGCGCTGGCTCTGTCGCTCACGCCCCCGAGGCCGTCGTAAAAGCCCATAGCCCCCTCGCACACCGCCGCACCGTGTCCGGCGGCACCCTTCGCGTAGAGGGTGCGCACCGTCTCGGGCGCAGAGAAAAAAAGGTCGAGGTTGCAGCTCTCCACCCCCAGCACAGCCCGGTGGAACATGGGGTCGATGTAGTCCGGCCCGCTCTTGAAGGCGCAGGGCGCACAGCCCCGCCGCTTCAGCGCCATGAGCAGGGCGCAGGTCATGGTGGTCTTGCCGCTGCCCGAGCGGGGCGCCGCCAGCAGAAACTGTATCATGTCATTCTCCTGTGATGAGGTAGATGGGGTTCTGGGCCATCATAAGGTGCAGTCCGCCCACGGCCCTGGCCCGGCTGACGGCGATCTGGCTCACCTGCACGGTCCGGCCTTTGGCCGTCAGCGCGGCCACCGCCGCCGAAAGGCTCTCAAGGGCGATGGCCGACACGCAGATGCGGGCGTCGGGGTTCTTATCCAGCGCGGCGTCCACGATGGCGGCAAGGCTGCCCTTGCTGCCGCCGATGAAAACAGCGTCCGGCGCAGGCAGGTCCGAAAGGGCGGCGGGGGCAAGCCCCTCCACGAGGACGAGGTTCCGGGTCCTGAATTTTTCGCGGTTGGCTTTGATGAGCGCACAGCCCTCCGGCCTGCACTCCACCGCGTACACCCGGCCCCGGGGCGCGGCCAATGCCAGCTCCACGCTGACGCTGCCCGTCCCGGCCCCCACGTCCCACAGGATGTCTTCCGGGCGGACGGCCAGCTTCGCCAGCACAGCGGCCCGGACTTCCTGCTTGGTCATGGGAACGTCGCCCCGCTCGAAGGCTTCGTCCGGCAGACCCGGAGCGCGGCGGGGCAGCACCTCCGCCGCCTCCACGAGAAGAACGCTCAGGCTGTTGAAGCGGCCTGCGGCCAGCTCTTTGACGCTGCCGCGGAAGAGCTTCTCTTCCGGCGTGCCGAGGCACTGGCCCACGACGCCCTGCACATCCCCGAAGCCCTCTGCCGCCAGCTGGGCGCAGAGGGTGGCGGGGTCTTCGCTGCCGCCGGTGAGGAAGAAGGTGGGTCTGCCCTGCATACACTCGGCCACCGGGTCACAGGTGCGGCCATGGGCCGAAACAAGGTTCCACCCCTGCCACGGACGGCCCAGCGCCGCCGCCAGCAGCTGGATGCTGGAAAGGCCGGGCAGCACCCGGGCGCGGACGCCGAGGGCCTCCAGCTTTTCCATCATGGAGGACGCGCCGGAGTAAAAGCCGGTGTCGCCGCTGTAGACCAGCACGGCGTTCTCCGCGCCGGAAGTCTGCAGCAGCTCTGCCACCTCGTCGGGGCGGTAGGCGGCGGCGCGGTTCTCGGTGCAGCCGGCAGGCAGAACTGCCAGCAGACGCCGTGCGCCCAGGATGAGGTCGGCCTGCCGCAGTGCGGCCAGGCCCTGAAGGGTCAGGTTCTCCGGCTGGCCGGAACCCATGCCGATGAGTGTCACGTTCATCTTATCATCTCCTTGCAGCGTTTCAGCACCTCGGAAGCCCTCTCGCCCTGCTCGGGCGGGCGGCGGATGACCACCAGCTGCGCCCCGGCGGCAGAGGCGGCAGCGGCTTTTTCGTCGAAGCCTCCGGCTGCGCCGCCGTCCTTTGTGACGAGCCAGCGGATATGGAACTGCTCCATCATGGCCTGATTGAGGGCAAAGCTGAAGGGGCCCTGCATGGCGATGATGTTGCGGTGGGGGATGTTCGCCGCCTCACAGGCCGCGATGCTCTCCAGCGTGGGCAGGACACGGGGGTAGAGCCGCTCGGGCGGGATGGCCGCGAACTGCGCCAGCTCCTTGGCCCCGGTGGCCAATAGAAGGTTGCCCTCTTCTGCAGCCAGCGCCTCGGCTGCCTGCTTTGCGCTCTCAAAGACGAGACAGTTTTCCGGCAGCGGACTGGCCGGGCGCAGCAGGCGGAGGTATTCCACCCCGGCCTTCTCTGCCGCTGCTTTGATGTTTTTGGTCGCCTCCACCGCGTAGGGGTGGGTGGCGTCGATGCAGAGGGCGGCATCCCCCAAGAGCGCGGCCATCTCATCGGGCAGGAGCCGCCCGCACCGGACGGTGACGCCGGGGGTGCTCCCCTGCTCTTCCTGCCCCAGCGGGGTGGCCACGCTGACGGTGACTTCGATGCCCAGTGCCGCCAGCTGGCGGGAAAGCTCCCGCCCCTCGGTGGTGCCGCTGAAAACGACGACGTTCATCGGCGGTACCCCCGCGGCGTGACCATCCGCCCGCTCAGCGCGCGGGTGGCGGCGTTGCCCACAAAGACGGTGGTGAACATATCCACCTCAGTGTCCCGGAGCTGGCTGAGGGGCAGGATGTGCTTTTCCTGCCCTTCCCGGCCGATGTTCCGCACAGAACCGCAGAGGGTGTCCGGGGCTTTGCCGTTTGCCAGCAGGATGTCCACGGCCCGGCGCAGATAGTCCGGGCGGCCCTTGGACGAGGGATTGTACAGCGCCAGTGCGAAATCGCCCTGAGCGGCGCAGGCCAGCCGCTTTTCGATGACCTTCCACGGCGTGAGGCGGTCCGACAGCGAGATGACGCAGAAATCGTGGGCCAGCGGCGCACCCAGCACGGCCCCGCCGCTGAGGGCGGCGGTCAGGCCGGGGACGACCTCCACGTTGACGTCCGGGTACTCTTCGGCCAGCTCCAGCAGCGGGCTGGCCATGCCGTAGACCCCGGCGTCGCCGGAGCAGACCAGCGCCACGTCCCGGCCCGCCCGGGCGGTGTCCAGCGCCCAGCGGCAGCGGTCGATCTCCCGGGTCATGCCGGTGGTGTAGCACTCTTTTTCCGGGTAGAGGGGGCGCACAAGGTCGATGTAGACCGTATAGCCGCACAACACCTCGGCCTGCTGCAAGGCGCTCTGCGCCTGCACGGTCAGAAACTGTCCGCCGCCGGGGCCAAGCCCCACGACGAACACGGTCTTTTTACTCTCACTCATTGCTCTGTCCTCCAATCGGGTGCAAAGGGGCGGACGGCCAGCGCCAGCGTCACGCCGCCGCCTGCCGTTTTGGGCAGAAGGAGCGTCCCGCCCGAGGCTTTTACCGCCGAGCGCTCACAGACGTTGTCCACGCCGGTGACACTTGCCACAAAGGCCGACGGGGTGAACTGTCCCGGCACGGCCCGCAGTTCGTCGGCCGGATAGAACGTGATGGGCCAGCCGTGGGCTTTGCAGAACGCTGCAAGCCCCGGCTCATCTTTTTTCAGGTCGATGCTGGCGGCTGCGCAGACCGCCGCCGGACTGAGGCCGGACGCGGCACAGAACGCCGCAAAGGCTTCTTCCAGCTGGCGGGCCGTCGTGCCGCGGCGGCACCCCACCCCCAGCACCCCGATGCGGGGTACGAAGTGGAGCGCCTCACCCTGGGGCGTGAGGGTCAGGGCGAAGTCGGCGGCTTCGGGTGGGTCAGCCTTTTCCACGCCGGCGGGGATTTCCCCCGCCACCGGCCACGGCGACCAGTACCGGACCGTCTGCCCGGCCAGCAGGGCGCCGCTGACCCGCTTGATGCGCTCCGGCTCGAGGACAGCGCAGTTCTGGGCCTTGGCCCAGAGGTCCACGGCGAAGAGACCGTTGACGTCGGTGGCCGTCGTGATGACCGGCACCGCGCCGCACGCTTTTGCCAGCGCCCGGGCCAGCGCGTTGGCACCGCCCAGATGGCCCGACAGGAGCGGCACGGCGAAGTTCCCGCCCTCGTCCACGACCACCACCGCCGGGTCGGTGGCCTTGCTCCTGCAGTGGGGCGCGATGGCCCGCACCGCGATGCCCACAGCTCCCACAAAAATCAGGGCCTCATCCTGTGCAAAATGCTCCGCCGTCCAGTCTTTCAGGGTCACGTCTCCGCCGCAACGGCTCACGCTGCCGGGCAAAGCTTCCGCCAGCCGATGGGCCAGCGCTTCGCCTTTTGCGGTGAAGGCCAGATATGCCCGGCTCACTGCCCGGCCTCCGTCCCCTGCCGGAACTCGGTGGTAAAGGCGGGGTCGTAGAGCTTGCTGCGCTCGTAGTTTTCGCCCAGAAAGTCGCCTACGACGATGAGGGCGGTCTTGGTGATGCCGTTTTTGCGGGTCTCCTCGGCCAGTGTGGAGACGGTGCAGCGCACCACCTTCTGCTCGGGCCAGGTGGCCTTATAGACCACAGCGGCAGGGGTATCGGGGCGGTAGCCGCCGCTCTCGAGAAGGGCCTGCTGGACTTTGTCCACCAGCCCGATGGAGAGAAAGATGACCATGGTAGCCCCGTGAGCAGCCAGCTTTGCCAGCTGTTCGGCCTCAGGAACAGGAGTGCGGCCCTCCATCCGGGTGATGATGACGGTCTGGCTCACGTTGGGCAGGGTGTACTCGGCACAGAGCGCCGCCGCCGCGCCGCAGAAGCTGGACACGCCCGGGGTGTCGTCATAAGGGATGCCGTCAGCATCCAGCGCGTCCATCTGCTCCCGGATGGCCCCGTAGAGGCAGGGGTCGCCGGTGTGGAGGCGGACCGTGGTGCCTCCGGCCTTTTCGGTGGCACGGATGGTGTCCAGCACCTGTTCCAGCGTCATCTCGGCGCTGTTATAGATGGCACAGCCGGGCTTCGCCAGCCCCAGCAGGGCCGGGTTGACGAGACTGCCCGCGTAGATGATGCAGTCGGCATCGGCCAGCAGGGCCGCGCCCCGCCGGGTGATGAGGTCGGGCGCACCCGGCCCGGCTCCTACAAAATGGACCATATCTTACCCCTCCTTCACCAAAATCGTTGCGAAATAGCCCGCCGACCGGGCCGGGTCGTAATCGGCCAGGTCGGGCCAGACCTCCTCGTTCGGCAGGCCGCAGTTACAGACCATCGCGCTCCGGCTCAAAAGCCCGGCGTTGGCCAGCGCGGCCAGCGTCTCGGGCAGCTGACGGCCCGATTTCATCAGCACTTTTGCGCCCGGTGCGGCCAGCATCTCGGCGGCGCAGCGCCCCGGGGCGATGGTCAGCGGCTGCTCCATGCCGCCCGTCAGGGACTGACCCAGCCGGGCCGCAGCGGCACAGAAGCTCGTCACGCCGGGGAGCATCACGGTCTTGCAGCCCTCGGCCTCCAAGATCTCCTGCAGGTAGCCGAAGGTGGCGTAGACGGACACGTCGCCGAGGTTGAGCATGGCGACATCCTGCCCGGCGTCGAGATATTCTTTCACGGCCCGGGCCGCCTCGATGTGGGCGGCTTTCTGCACCGCCGGGTCAAGGCTCATGGCGAAACGCAGCGGCAGGATGGTCTTGTCGCTCAGATCCACCGCACCTTTTGCGATGTCCAGCGCCAGCATCCCGCCCTTCGGGGTCTGGGGCGCGGCGATGACCGGACAGTTTTCGAGGCGGCGGACAGCCTGCAGGGTCATGAGCTCCGGGTCGCCCGGGCCGACGCTGACGCCGTAAAAAGTGCCTATCCGTTTTTCCATTCGTCCAGCAGCTCCTTTGCAGTTCTGGTCTGGCCCAGCGGGCCATATTGATTCGAGAAGAGCACCGCGCCCACCCGGAACGCCCCGGCGGCGCGGCGGTCGAGGTGGAGCTGGATGGCGTCCAGCAGACTGGACAGCACCGGTTCTCTCATCTCTGCTTCGTCTAAGATCTCCATGCAGGCGTCGGTGGTAGCCGCGTTCATCAGGGCCGCGCAGACGTCCCGGGATGCACCGCAGAGGGCGGCGTGGGCGCAGAGCAGCTCGGTGCGGCAGTCGGCTGTGCGGGAGTGGGTGTTCATGACGCCGCCCGCCAGTTTGACCAGCTTGCCGATGTGGCCCACCAGCACCACCTCTTCGAAGTGGGATGCCGCCGCCATATCCATCGTATCCCCGATGAAGTTGGAGGTCTTGACCACCGGGATATTCTTTAGGGCGGGCATCTTCTCGTGGAGATAGTCGAGGCCGTAGTTGCCCGGAGCAAGGATGAGCCGCCGGGGGCTTCCGGCCCGAAGCGCCGCCTGCCCCATTTCCAGCTGGATGGTGTCGAGGATGGCCTGCTGGCTCATGGGCTCGACGATGCCGCTGGTGCCGAGGACGCTGAGGCCCCCTTCCACGCCCATATGGGGGTTGAAGGTGCGCTTCGCCGTTTCGGCCCCGCCCTCGATGGAGATGGTGACGTCAAAACCGCCCGCGTACCCGGCAGATTCGGCCTCTTTTTCCAGCGCTTCCTTTATCATGGCCCGGGGGACGTGGTTGATGGCAGCTTCGCCCACGGGCTGGTCGAGACCGGGCTTTGTTACCCGGCCCACGCCCTCACCGCCGTGGATGCGCACCGCACCGGCCAGCTCGGGCCGGAGGGCGACACTGGCGATGACCGGCAGACCGGTGGTCACGTCCACATCGTCGCCGCCGTCCTTCCGGATGGCGCACTCAGCCCCCTCGCCGGACAGGCGGCAGAAGATAGGCTCTACCTCCACCACGATGCCCTTCGGGGTGCGGAGGGCCACCGTCTCGGGGGTGCGGTCGGTGAGCAGCAACCGTGCCGCGCCCGCCGCGCCCAGCGCCGCACAGGTGCCGGTGGTATAGCCGCAGCGCAGGAGCTTCTGGCCGCTGCGGACGTAGTGCTCAAAGAGCGGGCGCTTTTCCTCCGGCGCTTTTTCTTCGCCGTAGAGGAATGCGTACTGCTCATCGGTCAGAGCATAAATTTTGCAGATGTTTTCCCGGGCAAAGGCCTCTTCCGGCGTCATGACGTCCGAGACGCCCGCCGCCGAGACGCAGACGACCTTGTCGGAAACTTTCTGCGCCAGCTCCAGCTCGTGGAGGCTCAGGATGACGGCCATCTTCTTGTCGCGGGCGAGGCTTTTCAGGATGGCCAGCAATTCGGCCTTGCCCTTGATGTCAAGGAAAGACGTAGGCTCGTCCAATAATATCAGCTCCGGCTGCTGGCAGATGGCCCGAGCCAGCAGGACGCGCTGGCGCTGGCCGTCGCTGATGCGGTTGAAGTCCCGGCCTGCCAGCGCCTCGGCCCCCACGAGGGCCAGCGCGGCATGGACCTGGCGCTTATCTTCTGCCGAGAGGACACCCAACCGTCCCGTGTAGGGGTAGCGCCCGGCGGCCGCCATCTCGAAGCAGGTGATCAGCTCGGTGCGGCGGGTGTGAGGCACCATCAGGGCCATTTTGCGGGCGCGCTCCGGGCCGGAGCAGTCCTCGAGATTTTTGCCGTCCAGCAGCACAGCGCCCCCCTGGGGGGCCAGCTGCGCTGCCAGCGTCTTGAGCAGGGTGGATTTTCCCGCGCCGTTGGGGCCGATGAGGGTGAGGATGGTCCCCTTCCCGACGCCGAGTCCGATGTGCTCCATCAAGGGCGTTTTGCCGTAGCCGATGGCAAGGTCCTCGGCGCGGCAGTAGAATTTCGGATCGCTCATTCCCGGCCCTCCTGTGTCTGGCGGCGCACCAGCAGCCAGATGACCACCGGCGCGCCGAAAACCGCCGTCACCGAGCTGATTGACAGCTCAGTGGGCGCGAACAGGCTGCGGGCGATGAGGTCGCAGAACAGGCAGAACGCTGCCCCGCCCAGACAGCAGCCCGGCAGGACATAAAGGGGCTTTGCGCTGCCCAGCAGGTTCTTGACCAGATGCGGCACCGCGATGCCCACAAAGGAGATGGGGCCTGCAAAGGCCGTCACGCAGGCGGAAAGCAGGCTGGAAAGCAGCACGAGGGCCGTCGAGAAGGCCCGCACCGGTACGCCGACGCTCCTGGCGTAGCTCTCGCCCATCTGGTAGGCCGCCATGGGCTTCGAGAGCAGGAACGCCGCCGCCAGCGCGGGCAGCACCACGCAGGCCGCTGCACCCACGTTAGCCCAGGTCATGCCGGAAAAGCTGCCCATCGACCAGTTGTGGAGATTGACGATGTTGGAGTCCTGAGCGAAAGTCACCACGATGTCGGTGACAGCCGAGCAGATATAACCGATCATGATGCCGCAGATGACGAGGATGCTCATCCGCGGCACCCGCCGGGCCACCACCAGCACAAAGGCCATCGCCGCCATCGAGCCTGCAAAGGCGGCGATGATGAGGGTGGCCGAGCCGGTGAGCAGCCCCCGCTGTAAAAACACCACCATCGTCAGGGCCACTGCCAGCTTTGCGCCGCTGGACACGCCCATGACGAAGGGGCCGGCGATGGGGTTGGCGAAGAAGGTCTGCAGGAGGTAGCCCGCCGCCGAGAGGGCCGCGCCCAGCAGCACGACCATGACCGCCCGGGGCAGACGGAGCTGGAGCACGATGCCCACGGCCAGCGCATCTTCGCCCCGGCCCAGCAGAGCCGCCGCCACCGCGCCGGGCGTCAGGGACACACTGCCCCAGAACAGGTTGAGTGCAAACAGCACCGCGACCCCCGCCGTGAGGGCGAGGTACGCGAGGCTGAGGCGGCGGGTGGTGGTCATGACAAAGCTCCTTTTATACGATGCGCTGTAAGAAACGGAGGGACGCCGGGTCGGGCGAGCCCTCGGTGAAGACGAGGTTCATATCCGAGATGAGGTCAGCCAGCTCCATGCTCTGCTGGAAGAGGCTCTGGGCCGTACACCAGCAGTCGCCGGACTGGACGGCCTTGAAATCTGCCAGCATCGGGCATTTTTCGATGAGCTGGTCACGGGTCTCCATCACGCCCTCGATGGTGCTGTTGTAGATGAGGACGTCGGCGTCTCTGGCCCGGGCGTAGAACGTCTCCAGCGGCAGTTTGATGGTAGACTGGGCCGACGTCTCCCCCTCGAGGTCGTCGAAGATGTAGACGCCGCCGGCCATCCCCACCATCTGGGCCACATAGTCGCTGGTGCGGCGGACGGTGATGAGGTTGTTGGTGGTGATGGAGAAGAAGGCCGCGGTCTTGCCCGTGTTCTCCTGCTCGAGGATGGGGGCCACCTGCTCCACCTTCTGGCGAAAGACCTCTTCCGCCATCTCGGTCTTATTCAGCAGGATGCCGTAGAGCTTGAGCCACTCCATCCGGGCCAGCGGGCCGCTCTCGTAGCTCGAGCGCTCCACGAGGACCGGCACGCCGAACTTTTCCAGCTGCTCCTTGACCTCAGGGTCGTGGAGCACCATGGTGTTCTCGATGGCGAGAGTGCAGCCGGCGGCAAGGATGCGCTCATAGTCCGGGGCGCTGTACTTGCCCGCGTAGGCGATGCGGCCCTCCTGCATGGCCTGTTTGGCCTCTTCCACATACCAGCCCTCGGCCTTCGTGCCGGAGAGGGCGATGCTGTCCAATGCGTCCAGATGGACGAAGAGGTCCATCACCGAAGTGGAGACAAGATAAATATGATCCAGCGGCCGGCGCAGCACCACGACATCTTCGGGCAGGTCGTCCACCTCGGCGGCCTCCTCGGGGACGACGAGGAACCGCCCGGCGTCCGGGATGTCGATCATCACATAGCCGCCCTCATAGCAGTCGGCGGAAAACTGGGTGGCATAGTCCAGCGGATAGCTGTGGTCGAACACGAGGGATGCTGTATTGGCCGGGGCGGTCTTGTGCTGCCCGCAGCCAGCAAGGGCAAGGGCGGCGGCAGGCAGGGCTTTCAGGAAATTGCGGCGTTTCATCGTTACTTTGCCTCGATCAGGGATGCAGAGGCGAAGGTCAGCGTATACTCGATCTCATGCGGGGTGCTCATGGCGACGGTATCGCCCACCACATCCAGCGGGGTGTCGAGAGCAGTGACGGGGATCTCGAAGGTAGAGTTGCCCTCGGTGTTGGTGGGCAGATACTTTTCGCCGTCCACCAGCATATAGTCGTAGTTGGGGCTGGACCAGACGATGGTGGCGGTCATCCTGCCGTCGGCCACGGTCAGAGCCGCAGGGCTGTCCACGGTGGCACGGCCGGAGCCGCCCTCGAGGGTCACGTCACAGGTGTAGGTTCCGTCGGCAGGCGCTTCCGCCGCAGCAGGCTGGGCGTTGGCGACACGGACGGTATGGTCGTACCACTTGCCCTTGGAGCCGAGGATGGCCAGCTGGAAGTCCTCGTCCAGAGCCTTCACCGGGATGTCGAAGCCGTACACCTCATCCGAGGTGCCGTCGCTGTAGTTCACCACATCGGTGGTGGGCTGGAGCCAGTCGCCCTCGTGGGCCTCGGCGTCAGCGGCCATGCCGACGTAGAGGTTGACGATCTTCTTGGAGACGAGGCTGACGTGGAAGGTCATCTGACCGTCCTTCACAGTCAGGGTCCCCTTGCTGTCATTGGCCTCGTTGGCATGGAACATGGAGCTATCGGTGTCAAAATCAGCGGCGTAGGTGCCGTCGGGCAGAGCAGCCTCTGCTGCCGGTTCGGAAGCTGCCTCGCTCACGGCAGAGGAAGCCGCAGCCTCGGAGGAAGCGGCAGAGCTGGCCGGGGTGCCGGATGCACCGCAGCCGGTGAGTGCGCCAACCAGCATTGCACCGGCCAGCAGAAGAGCGAATTTATTGTTCAGTTTCATGATGATATACCTCGATGTGTCTATTTTACAGAAAAGATTATAACACGCAATGGCCTGAATTCAAAGCAGACGGAAAAGAAATTGCCCGAAAAGGCACTCCTTTCCGGGCAATCATAGAATCAGAATCAGCCGTTCAGGGAATCGACAGCGGCCTTGGTGTGTGCGACGTAGAGCTGCTGGATGTCAGCGATCTCGCCCAGACCGGCGATCTGGCAATCGACAGAGTCGAATTCGCCGGATGCCTCGAACTGGCTCTTCCAGGAATCCTCGTCGTCGCCAGCCATATCGTTGTTGGCGTGGTCACCTGCAACGACCATCAGGGGACGCAGGACGACCTTGGTGTAACCGGCGGCCTTGACAGCTTCGATGACGTTCTCGCAGGCAGTCTCCTCAGGCTCGCCCTCGACGGTGCCGATGAAGACATTCTTGTAGCCCAGAGCGTTCATCTGAGCCTGCATCTGGCTGTAGCTCACCTTTGCGGTGTGGGAGGTGCCGTGGCCCATGAAGACGAAGGCGGTGCCGTCCGCAGCAGCGGCGTCCAGACTGTCGAAACCGGCGGTCTTGACGGCCTCAGCGGTGATGGCCTTGGCGACAGCCTCCTTGTCGGCGTTGATGACGGTGGCATCGCTGCCCACCTCGCCCAGCAGAGGCTCGGCGATGGCGACGGACTCGAACTTATCGCGGTAGCTGTCCACCATCTCCATCATCTCGTCGTACTCAGCGCCATGCATCAGATGGGTGGGCTGGATGACCAGATTCTTCACGCCGTTGGCAACAGCGCGCTCCATGGCCTGCTCCATGTTGTCGATCTTCTCGCCGTCACGGGCCTGAACATGGTTGATGATGATCTGTGCGGTGAAGGCGCGGCGGACAGACCAGTCGGGGTATGCGGCCTGGATGGCGTCCTCGATGCCCTTGATGTCCGCTGCGCGGCTGTCGTTGAAGGAGGTGCCGAAGCTGACGACCAGGATCTCCTTGTCGCCGATGTTGTCCTCATTGCGGGCGTCGTCCTTAGAGGCGTCGCCGGTGTCGCGGCCAAAGTACTCGGGGCTTGCCTCTTCGCCCTCGACCATCTCCTTCTGAGCGTCGGTCAGAGCATCCCATGCTGCCTTTGCAGCCTCACACTGAGCGTCGGTGTTCTCGTTGCGCTCCTGCACATAGATGGCGTCGATGAGGTCTGCTACGTTCTTTGCTGCCATTTCATCAGCCTCCTCGCTGCTTACTTCGCTGGCGGCGGCGGAGCTTGCGGCGGTGCTGCCGGCGGCAGTGGAAGAAGATGCACCGCAGCCGGTGAGGACACCGGCACACAGGGCCAGTGCGGCGGCAGCGGCGGTGACGCGCTGCCAGTTCTTGTTGGTTGCCTTACGCATTGTTTGAGTCCTTTCTGTTTGTGTGGAATGTACTTTTCCGATAGAAAGGGTACGAAACGGGGGTCAGCTCAAACGAAAAAAGAGCCTTTTCACCGCGCGGAAGGCACAGCAAAAAGACCCTTTGAACGTTCGGGCTTTTTGGTACGACCAATTCCTCGTGATCCGGAGCCGGACGCTCCTGTACCAACAGCGGGCAGGTTTCCTGACTGAAAGCTCACCGCCCGCTGCCGCCTTCCCAGAGGCAAAGCCTCCAGTGACCGGCGCTGAGCGCCAAGGCAGCGGACTCCCTTATCACAGTGACGAGATCGCGCGGGACTCGCACCCGCTTCCCTTTTACCCTCCCGGCCGGGGACGAGACCCCGGCGGCAGGCACCTGCTGTTTTCTATTCAGACGAGGTGAAGTATACCACACTCCGCCCTAAAATGCAATATCTCAGCCCTCCTGCGGCACGACCCAGACCATGCCCAGCGCTTCGAGCTTTGCGATGCGCTCCGCCGTCAGCTTTTTCTCGGCACAGGCGTAGTTTTCGCGCATCCGGCAGACCCAGTCACCGAGGCAGAAGCCATCTTCGGTCTTATAGTTCACCGGCACCAGCAGGTCGCCGTGGGCGGCGCGGTACTCTTCGGCGCGGCGGAACGCCCCGGCCCACTTGGCCTCCCGGGCGTCCCACTGCATCCCGATGGCGTCCAGCAGAGCGATATGCTCCGGCGTCACCTGAAACGATTCGGGCCGGGCCTTGCGGGCAGCGCGGAGGTTCGAGATCCAGACGCCCAGACGGAAGCCGTTCTCGTCCACATATCCGGCAGGCACGAGGAGGCTGCCCTTCTTCTCGGCGTAGAGCCTGGCGCTCTGGTAGTTATCCAGCCAGTTCTGTTCCCGCACGCTGCACGCGGGCGGCACCGGGGCGCTGAGGCGTCGGCCTTTTTCGCCCTTGAACAGCTCTTTCAGGGCCGCGCGGCGCTCGGCGGAGAGCTTTTTGCCCTCCCGCAGCATCTGCTTCTGACGGGACAGCCAGCTGCCCAGCCAGATGCCGTCCTCCGTCCGGTACTGGGCCGGAACGGCCAGACTGCCGTGCTCCCTTTTGTATTCCACGGCCAGCTCGTAGCGGTGCTGCCACGAGTCGGTCTTTTCCCAGTTCATGCCCAGCTCGTCCAGCAGAGCTTTCCGCTCCAGCGTCACCCGGGCGCTGCTGCGCTCGGGGTTCTGCCATGCGTACCGCTGGCGGGACACCCACTTGCCCAGCAGGATGCCGTCTTCGTCGATGTACTCGGTGGGAACGTCGAGGTTCCCGTGGGCGGCGTGGTACTTCACGGCGGCCTCGTAGGCGGTCTGCCACTTGCGGTCGTTCCGGTTCGTCCAGTCCACTCCCAGCGCTTCCAGCTTTTCGATCTGGGCGTCGGTCAGCACACCTTCTTTATAAGCGGCACGCTGACTGCCCAGCCAGACGCCCAGCGCCATGCCGTCCGGCGTGACATACTTGACGGGAATTTCCAGCGTGTGGTTTTCCAGATAATACTGGACGGCGGCGGCATAGCTCTTCTCCCAGAGGATGCTTCCGGTGTCCCACACCATGCCCAGTGCCTCGAGGCGCTCGACGCGGTCTGACGGCAGGTTCCCGCTCAGATAGCGCTGGCGGTTGTAGACGATCCACTCGCCCAGTGCAAAGCCGTCCTTATCCTTATAATGGACCGGCACCAGCAGGTCGCTGTGGCTGCCGCGGTACCGCCGGGCCGAAGCACAGCCGTTCTCCCACGCCAGCTCGAGTCGCTTTTTCCAGTTCATGCCGATTTTGTCCAGCCGGGCGGCCTGCGCGGCGGTGAGGCGTCCCTTTTTCTTTCCGGCCCGGACAAGGCGCTGGTTTTCCAGCCAGCGGCCCACGGCCACGCCCCCGAAGCGGTAGGAGCGAGGCACGTCCAGCGTCTTTCCCTCTGCCGTCATCTGCTTTGCGGCGGCATAATAGCGCTCCCAGTCGGAGTCCAGCGCGCGGCGGAGCTGCCGGTAAGCCCGGCGGCAGGCAGAGAGAGGCTCTTCCAGCGGGAAGGCTTCTGCCCCCGCCGCGCTGCACTCCTTCCGCAGCTGCTGCACACAGGTCAGCGCCTCAAAGGCCGCGCTCAGCTCTGCCACCGGCACACTGCCGCAGGCCGCAAGGGCGCGGGCCAGCATCTGCCGGTATGTGGTCGGTTCAGCGCTGCGGCGCACCAGCACCACGCCCGAGATCCCGGCCAGAGGAACCTGCACCGCCGGGCCGTTGGCACAGACCAGCAGCCGGAGGGTGGCCGCTTCATCGGCCGCAAAGCTTTCTGCATCCTTATAAATATGTGTTCCTGCACCAAACAGCTTCTCGGCCTGCTCTGCGGTCTGCGCCGCCGCTGCATCATCCTCGCAGAGGACAAGATACCGTCCGGCAGCATCCGGGAGCCACTGCGCCAGCAGCTGTTCCACCGGCGGAAGCTTTTCTACGGCGAGGCTCAGAGCCTGATATTTCTCGGCGTTGGGGTCAGGGCAGCCCGGCAGATGGAGGTTCTTCACCTCAGCACGGAGGCGGGCCAGCGCATCTTCCAGCGGCCAGAGCAGGGCCGTATAGGAGGCCGGCATGGGCAGCAGACCCTCGGCCATCGCCCCGCCCAGCGCCAGCGGCTCCACGATGGCGTCGGCCAGCATCTCCTCGGCAGCGCGGCAGCTGTCGCCCGGGGCGTCCGGCTCCCCCAGAGCCAGCAGCTTTGCCCCCGGGCAGAGACGGAACAGGGGCTGGACACAGTCGGTCCAGTCCTTTGCGCTCATCTCCCTCCAGCCGTCCAGTACCAGCAGGCCGGGCCGGAACTCAGCCAGCGCCACCCAGCCCAGAGCATTCTGCACGGCCAGCTGCTCGCAGCTCATCAGCCGCACCCGGTCGCCCAGCGTCCGGCCCAGCCGCTTTGCCAGGGCGCGGCGCAGCTCCAGACGGGCAGCGCAGGACACCACCCAGAGCACGCGCATCTCGGGGTGGGCGTCCAGCAGCTCCCATACGATGCAGCCTTTGCCCGTACCCGCCGGGCGCACCAGCGCAGCACAGTTTTTCTGCTGCAGTCCAGCCTCCGCTGCACGGCAGGCTGTTTTATTTGAATCATCTACCAAAATCGACATATCTTATCCTTTCTGCCCCTTCCGAGGGTTCAGAAATTCGCTTTTTCTGCAAAAAAGAAACGCGCCTGCGCAAAGCCGACTCTCCTGCCTGCGCTGCGCCTGCGTTTCTCCTGCAAAAATGTTACTTTCATGCTCTATTTTTATCATAAAAGTTTATTTCTTGTCAAGATGATTTGCACAGATTTTTCCAAATAATTTTACATCCCCTTTTTCCGGAAATTCCGGGACCGTTCCCTGCTGGCCGTTGACGGCGGGGACAGTTGGTGGTAGACTTTTTTCATCGGCTCCCCTTTTGGCGGGAGACTCCCCTATTTATGATATGTGAGGTAATCGATATGAACATCATCAGCACCGAAAAAGCTCCCGGCGCCATCGGCCCCTACTCTCAGGGCTACACCGTGGGCGGTCTCGTCTTCACCTCCGGCCAGATCCCGGTAGACCCCGCTACCGGCGCAGTCGCCGAGGGCATCGCCGCACAGGCTGACCAGAGCTGCCGCAATGTGGGCGCTATCCTCGAAGCTGCCGGCGTGGGCTTTGACAAGGTGGTCAAGACCACCTGCTTCCTGGCCGACATCGCCGACTTTGCCGCTTTCAACGAGGTGTACGCCAAGTATTTCACCTCCAAGCCCGCCCGCAGCTGCGTGGCCGTGAAAGACCTGCCCAAGGGCGTGCTCTGCGAGATCGAAGCCATCGCTGAGGCCTAAGCCGCCTTTTCGGCACAAAGAGGGGCCGTCTGCACTCCATTCCGGGTGCGGACGGCCCCTTTTGTCTGCCTTCGATTCCAGTTTTTCATGCCGGCCAATTTTCCCCGCCGGAGAAATTGACTTCGTTTTTTGCTTTTGTTACAATAGAATCGAACTGTTGTAAAAGATTTCCGGTCAAATTTGAAAGAGAGGTCCCTGCCCATGTCCAATTCCCGTGTTGAAAGCCACAGCCGCGCCGAATTGCGCAACAAGATCATCAGCACAGCCACCCTGCTCGAGATCCTGTTGTCCGGCCTCGTCCTCATCGGCCTGCTGCTGTCGATGGTGCCGCTGCTGCAGTGGATGCCCGGCCTGCTGTTCGACGGCAACGACGTCGAGGTCAGCATCTTCTTACAGCGGGCGCTGGACATCGTCATCGGCATCGAGTTTATCAAGATGCTGGCCAAGCACAGCCCCGGCTCCAGCCTCGAAGTGCTGCTCTACGCCATCGCACGCCACATGGTGGTGGGCCATGAGTCCGCACTGGAGAACCTGCTGAGCGTGGGGGCCATCGCCCTCATCTTCATCGTGCGGAAGTTCTTCTTCGTACCGGCCTTCGGCGCTCATCTGCCCGACGGCCACCCCGCACCCGACCTTTCCCCCAGCCAGAGCGGCATCCCGTCAGAGGAATTCGCCGCCCGGCTGCGCAAGCACCTGCATCATGACGACACCAACACGGAGCTTGAAGTCGCCATCGAAGACCCCAAGTACGAGGACAACACCGACACGCTGCTGGAAGCAGACCCGGAATGAGCCTGACAACGTAAAATGCCCCGCAGGACGCTCGTCGAGAGCTGCCTGCGGGGCATTTTTTTGCTTAGTTGCTCTTGTGCTTCTGGCCGAAACGGTACTCCTTGCCGTCCCGGATGCGCTGGATGTTGGAACGGTGCATCCAGATGACCATGCCGCCCATGATGGCAGCGCCGACGGTGCAGACCACCACGTCCTGAGTCGGCAGGCCGCGCATGAGGCTGTACACCAGCGTCAGGACCGGGTAGGCCGAGGCCATGGTGATGCTGCCCAGCGACACCATGCCGGTGGGGACCAGGCAGACGAGGAAGATGAGTGCCAGCACCGGCAGCAGCACCGGCTGGACTGCCAGAATGGCACCGGCAGCCACCAGCACGCCCTTGCCGCCCTTGAAGCCGAAGTAGATGGGCTTGGAGTGGCCCACCACGGCGAGGATGGCGGCGAGGTAGACGCCCAGATAGGGCGAGACGGCAGCGTCGGCGGGCAGATGGCCGAACAGCCACCGGCCAAGGCAGACGGCCACGACGCCCTTGAGCACATCGCCCACCGCCGTGAGGGCAGCGGCTTTCTTGCCGAAGGTGCGCAGCATGTTGGTCATACCGGCAGCACCCGAGCCGTGGGTGCGGACGTCGTCATGGTACAGATACTTGCTGACGAGGATGCCGGTGTCCACGCTGCCCAGCAGATAGGCTTCGACAGCGACCGCCAGCACAATGAGAAATGCAGCCATAGAACCAGTCTCCCTTCCTTATACGTCCTTCGCGCCCACTTCGCCGGAGCCGCGCTCACGCACAACAAGGCGGATGGGGGTGTGCTCTAGACCGAAGTTCTCGCGGATCTGGTTGATGATATACCGCTGATAGCTGAAGTGGAACAGGTGCTTGGCGTTGACGAAGGCCACGAACGTCGGCGGACGGGTGGAAGCCTGGGTCAGGTAGAAGATCTTCAGGCGGCGGCCCTTGTCGCTGGGCGGCTGCATCCGAGCGGTGGCACGGGCCAGCATCTCATTCAGCACACCGGTGGGCACGCGGGCACCGTTCTGGCTGTCCACGTCGCGGATGAGCTGCATCAGCTTGTTGACGTTGTAGCCGGTCTGGGCCGAGATGAAGATGATGGGAGCGTAGCCCATGAAGCTGAAGCACTCGGCATAGCCCCGGCGCTGCAGTTCCATGGTGTTGGTCTCCTTGCCCTCCACGGCGTCCCACTTGTTGACGACGATGATGCAGGCTTTGCCCTGGTCGTGGGCGTAGCCGGCCACCTTGCTGTCCTGCTCGGTGAAGCCGACGGTGGCGTCCACGAGAATGAGAGCCACGCGGCTGCGCTCGACGGCGGCCAGTGCGCGGACGACCATGTAGCGCTCGAGGCCGTCGGTGATGTTGCTGCGTTTGCGCAGACCGGCGGTATCGGTGAAGATGAACTTGCCGTAAGCGTTGTCCACGGGGGTGTCGATGGCGTCGCGGGTGGTGCCGGCCTCGTTGGCCACGATCATGCGGTTCTCACCGAGGATGCGGTTGGTCAGGCTGGACTTGCCCACATTGGGGCGGCCGATGATGGCGACGGGGATGCGGTCTTCCTCCACGACGGTCTCACTGAAATCGAGGTGGGCGCAGACGGCGTCCAGCAGGTCGCCGGTGCCGTGGCCGTGGACGGACGAGATGGGCATGACTTCGTCGAAGCCGAGGTTATAGAACTCGTAGAGCTCCATGGGGGTCTCGCCCACATTGTCGCATTTGTTGACAGCGAGGATGATGGGCTTGTGGCTGCGGCGCAGCATATGGGCCACGTCCTCGTCGGCGGCGGTCAGGCCGTTGCGCACGTCCACCACCATGATGATGCAGTCGGCGGTATCGATGGCGATCTGGGCCTGCTCACGCATGTGGGCCAGAATGCCCTCGGTGGCCTTGGGCTCAATGCCGCCGGTATCCACCAGCAGGAACTCGTGGCCGCTCCACTCGCAGTTGGCGAAGATGCGGTCGCGGGTGATGCCCGGGGTATCCTCCACGATGGCCAGACGCTGGCCGCAGAGCTTATTGAACAGGGTGGACTTGCCCACGTTGGGGCGGCCCACCACAGCAACGATCGGTTTGCTCATAGGGGGTTCCTCCTTTCACAAAAGGGGTAAAATTACGGTCTTCTCCGGCGGGCGATATGCAGGCCGCTGCGCAGCAGGGCCTTGGCCTCGTCGCCGCCGCTGGTGGGCAGGACTTCCACCTTTACGCCGAGCCGCTGGCCCAGCTGCTCGATGGTCATATCATCGAGGAAGGTGTCCTTCTCCTCCCGCAGCATCACGGCAGGCACGCCCAGGGTGCCGCTGGACAGCCGGCCCTCGCACTGGGCGATGATGTCCGTCGCCGTGACGAGGCCCGCCACGCCGACGTTGCCGCCGAAGAAGTTGTTTTTGATGGGATGCACTTTTACTTCTATCATGGGGTACTGGCGGTGGAGCTCGTCCATCATCTCGGTGATGAGGGGCGCGGCCATGGTGCCGGTGACGACATCCATCTTTTTGGTGCCATAGATGCGGTGGGGCTTTTCCAGCTCGGCCAGAAATTCCTCCCGGAAGAGGCTCATCATGCCCACGCCGTTTTCCAGCTGGTCGTAGTCCTCATAGAACTCCGGCTCTGGGATGGGGCGGCCGGCCTTGAGGTACCACTCATCGCTGGGGTAGATGATGCGCTTGCCGTGGCGGCGCTTGCACTCGTCGCCGAACTCTTCCATGATGTCGATGACGGCGGCGCTGGTCTCAGCGTCGTAGGGCGTCTGCTTGAAGAGGTTCTGGCGGTAATCCGTCACGCCGCAGGGGACTGCCGCCACGCTCTGCACCATCGGGGTCAGCTCCAGCAGGTCGGTGAGGGTGCGGCGGAGCTCGTCGCCGTCGTTGATGCCCCGGCAGAGCACCAGCTGGCAGTTGACGGCGATGCCGCCCTCCACCAGGCGGGGCAGGTACTTCAGCACCTCGCCGCCCCGTTTATTCGCCAGCATCCGCACGCGGAGCTGGGGATTGGTGGTGTGGACCGAGATGTTGATGGGCGAGATGTGCATCTTGATGATGCGGTCGATCTCGTGGTCCTGCATGTTGGTCATGGTGATATAGTTGCCGAACAAAAAGGACAGGCGCTCGTCGTCGTCCTTGAAGTAGAGGCTCTCACGCATTCCCGGGGGCAGCTGGTCGATGAAGCAGAACATGCAGTGGTTGGAACAGGAGTGCTTCTGGTCGCCCAGATAGGTGGAGAAGTCGCAGCCGAAGGGGCCGCGCTCTTCCCGCCGGACGTCCCACTCCCGGATGCCGTCCGCCACTCTCGCTTTGAGGTGGAAGCTCTTGCTGTCGGTATAAAAATCATAGTCCAGCGTGTCGTTCAGCTCGTTGCCGTCCACGCTCAGCAGCTCGTCGCCGCCAGCGAGGCCGAGGGCTTCCGCCTCGCTGCCCGCGTCCACGCGGTCGATTTTAATAGACACTTTCACTTCACCTGCTTTCCGATAGGTTCGCCTTCGTACAACCTCTCAGTCGGGCTTGCGCCCGCCAGCTCCCCTAGTAGGGGAGCCTCTGGCGTATCCAGCAAGCTTCACCCGGC
>ENA-UEPJ01001048-UEPJ01001048.1-human-gut-metagenome-genome-assembly--contig:-NODE-1048-length-34979-cov-47.729328_pt1 | contig 34979 bp, 38 predicted proteins | sample MGYA00242890_ERZ507896 | MGnify/ENA primary metagenome ERZ507896 (study PRJEB26167, sample SAMN06115508) | human gut metagenome | host: Homo sapiens | place: China:Qinghai | collected 2015-08-20... | reverse complement strand
AGTGCCTGTTTGTTTGCAATCTTCAATTAAATCCATTGCATAAATTAAAAGCAATTTATCCCCAGTTAAAAATTTCCCATCTTGGTCAATAATTCCAATTCGATCGCTATCACCATCATATGCGATACCTACATCAGCTTTATTTTCAACAACAACTTCTTTTAAAGTATCTAAAGTTTTTTCAACACTTGGATTTGGGTGGTGATTAGGGAAGTTGCCATCAGGAGTTGAATATAATTCAATTACATCACAGCCAAGTTTTTTGTATAATTCAGGGCCTACAACTCCTCCTGTCGCATTAGCACTGTCAACAACTATTTTTACACCATTTCCAATTTGGCCAAATCTATTTTCCATATCCTTTATATAGTCAGGGATAATATTGTAATCAGTAACTTTCCCTTTTGTAGTTGTTAAATCATCTGTTTTTTCAAATTCTTTGAATGTATAATCTTTTACTTCAGCAATTTGTGCTTCTGTAAGAGTTCTTTTCTGATAAGTCATTTTAAGCCCGTTGTATTCTTTTGGATTGTGACTAGCTGTAATAATTGCTGCTGCTATTACTTCATATCCAGGAATACCAACTACTTCTGAATAGTAGCCAATAGGTGTTGGGGCTAAGCCTAAATGAATAACATTTGCTCCAGTTGATGTGATACCCTCAGTTAGAGCTTTTTCCAATGCAGGCGAATGTAATCTTGCATCTCTAGTAATTGTAATCCACATGTCAGATTCTTTTTTACCAGATTGTTTTTTTAGCCAATTTACAAAACCACGTCCTGTTTTAAAGTATAACTCTTCAGTTATATCTTCACCATATATGCCTCTTATATCATTTTTGCCAAATGCGTGTTCATATTTTTTCATATTAAGTTCTCCCCTTATTAATTATTGTATAATTATAGCATGAAAAATTTTCTTGATAACTTATCTAACAATCAACGTTTTGCAGGTTGGATATTTATATTTCCGGCATTAATTGGAACTATTATATTTATTATAATTCCTGTAATATGTTCTTTTGGCTTGAGCTTTGCTAAATGGGATTTATTAAACCCAATTCAATTTGTTGGGCTTGATAATTACAAGGAAATTTTTTCGGAGCCATTATTTTTTAAAATATTATGGAATACAATTGTATTTGCTGTTAGTACATCTGTCTTAGGGGTTATAATTCCTCTGATTTTAGCATGTATTTTGAATTCCAAAATAAGAGGATCAGAATTTTATAAAACTGCATATTTTTTGCCGTTTATTACTCCTATGATTGTAATTGGTGTTGTTTGGGAGTGGATTTTTGATCCTAATATAGGTTTATTAAATCATATTTTACATTTACATATTAATTGGTTATACGATACACACTATGCTATGGCAGCTTTAATTATTGTATCTGTATGGAAATTGATTGGTTATAATATGGTAATTTTCTTATCATCTTTGGCTGGAATTTCTCAAAGTATGTTTGAAGCAGCGAAAATAGATGGAGCTAATGCTTTTCAAACTTTTAAAAACGTTACTGTTCCTTTATTGTCTCCAACTATATTTTTTGTTGTTATTATTACAGCAATTTCTTCTTTTCAAATATTTGATTTGATATATTTAATGACACAAGGTGGACCGTTAGATAGCACGAATGTTTTAGTTTATGCAATTTACAAAAATGCTTTTGAATATTTTAATGTAGGAAAAGCTTCTGCAATTGCTTATGTCCTATTTTTACTAATACTTGTATTAACTCTTTGCCAGTGGAATTTACGCAAAAAACTTGTATATAACGAAATTGACTAGTTATTTATTAAAAACAGCTTTATGAATATCACTAGTTTTGTCAGCCAAACTTTTCAATGCCTCGAAAGTTGCTTTACCAATAGAATCATTTCCAGGATAAAAATATTCAATTCTACCTATAAATTTATCTTTGTCTAAATAATTTTTATTTAAAATAGTTACATGCATGCACTCAATAGGGTGTTTATTTGCTCTGACATTTAAAGATAAGCTGTCTCCAGCAAGAATATTTACTATATTTTGAGCATTTTTAAATATCTCTTTTTGTCCAGAGTCTTTTGCATATGCTCTAGCTTGTCTTAGACAATTATTATTTTTTAAACCATTAAAATTAGGCGCATAAGAATTTTTAATTGTACAATTCATACTAACTCCTTTATAGACTTAATAAATAAAAATATTTTTTTTTGCTTAATTTTTAAAATATGTAACAATGTCATTAAATTATTAAAGAATTTATTACAATTGTCCGAATTATATTTTGTAATTAGATTAATTTTGGAGTGTGTATCATGTTTGAAGATTTAAAAAATGAAAAAATAGTTGTAGAAATTACAAATTTAGTAGATAAAGTTGAAAAAACACAAGAAGATATTGATGCATATTGTGAATTTATGAAAGGTGTTATTTTAAATACATCAGGATTAAACTAACTGTCTAATGCAAAATTTTAAGTTTAATACTATATTAAATTTATGAAAATTGTAATTTTAGGCGGAGTAGCAGCTGGTGCTAAAGCTGCAGCAAAGGCAAGAAGATTATTGCCTGATGCAAATATTGAATTGTATACTGATGATACGCACATATCTTATTCAGCGTGTGGTCTTCCATATTTCATAGAAGGAAATTTTGAAGATTATAAACTTTTATTGGTAAGATCTCCAGAAGAATTTGAAAAAAAAAATGTGCATATTCATCTGAAAAATAGAGCCGTAAAAATTATTCCAGAGGCTAAACAAGTTTTAATTCAATATTTGGAAACACAAAGAGCTAATCTTGTTGAATATGATAAATTAATTATTGCAACAGGTGCAAGACCTATAATTCCCAAAATAAAAAATGTAAATTTGCCAAATATTTTTACATTGCGAAAAATAGAAGATGGTATAGCAATAAAAGAAAAGTTATTGAAATCTAAACATGGCACAATTGTTGGTGGTGGATATATTGGGATAGAACTATTAGAAGCTCTAGTGAAGCAAAATATAAAAGCTACACTCGTTGAATATTCACCACATGTTATGCCTATTTTTGACGAAGACATGTCTCAATTAATAGAAAATCAGTTAAGTTCAATTAACAATGGACGTTTTGAAATTATAACATCAGAAATTGTTACTGAATTTTCAGGTGATATTAATGGCGTACATACAGTAAAAACAGGTTCGGGTAGAGAATTTAATACTGATTTTGTTATTTTATGCACTGGAGTTAAACCTAATGTCGAAATAGCAAAGGATGCCGGAATTGAATTAGGTGTAACAGGAGCAATAAAAGTAAATGAAAAAATGGAAACAAGTATTCCTGATATTTATGCTTGTGGAGATTGTGTCGAAGAAAATTTAGTTATATCTAATACAAAAATTTGGCTTCCGCTAGGATCAAATGCCAATAAAGAAGGTCGTACAGCTGCAATTAACGCTTGTGGAGGGGAAGATAAATTTTTAGGAGTACTAGGTTCGGCTGTTACCAGATGTTTAAATTTAACGATGTCTATGACTGGGCTAACAGAGAAAAAAGCTTCAGCTCTTGGCTATTCTCCTGTAACTGCAACTGTAACTAAAAATGATAAAGTTGGGTATATGCCTGATGTTAACAATATTACTCTTAAACTTATTGCAGACTATGATTCCGGTAAGTTGCTTGGAGCTCAAGCTATCGGAGCAGGTGATGCTGATAAAAGAATTAATGCACTAGCAGCAGCTCTTTTAGCAGCAATGACTGTTGAAGAATTTTACAACAACGATTTAACTTATGCTCCACCTTTTTCTCCAACAATAGATCCTCTACTTAATGCTGCACAAATTCTTATAAATAAAGTTAAGCCAAAAGACTAGCTACATATTTAGCTATTCCTTCGCCCATTGAAAAACAGCTTGCCTGTACTCTTAAGGCTCCTTGTGCCATAAAGTCAGCTGAAATACATCTTCCTGCAACAAATAAGTTATCAATATCTGCGGACATAAGACTTTCAATTGGCAATGTGTAATCTCTTACCATTTCAAGAGTAGATGAATCTTTTTTCTCAGAATGCACATCTACAGGATAATTTGATACAACAACTGGATGTTCAAATGTTCTACCTGATTTTACATCATCAATTGTATAGATATATTTTCCTTTAATTCGTCTTGAAACGCGGATGCCTAGCATATCAGCAATGTTTGAAATATAAGATTTTTCAAACCCAGGGAAATAAATTCTGCAAAAGTTAGCAAGTCTGAAGATGTTTTTACGAGCTAATTGCAAGGCTTTTGACATATTTTCGACATCTAATGTCTTTGTGTAATCAATTATTCTAGGACAATTAAAAGCAATAGTAGAAGGCATTCCAGCGACTGTAAATATCTGAAAATAGTTTCTATCGTGGTCTTTTAGTATTCCTTTAGTTACAGCATCTTCAAAAAGTGGCGCTAAAGCCCATTTTTTATCTTTATCCCATGTGTAAGCAGTAGATAAATGTATGAAACCGTCAATATCTTCTACTGTAGTTACATTCCTATCACTATCATACTCCTCAAGCCATTTTGCAAAGCGAGGTACATTTATACCACCCATCATAAATCTTAGGCTAACAGGCTGATTTTCATTTTTTTCTTCTAAAAATTTACAACCGCAAAGTTTTCCAATTTCGCAATTCCCTGTTGCGTCAATTATATATTTCGCTTCGATAGATACTAATAATTCTCTATTCTGTTTTTCTATCAATTCGTTATATACAGATAACATTTCTTTCGATATTACAATACCTTTAATAGTCCGATTTTCTACTATTACATCTCTAATATGTGTGTCAAAAAATACATCTACATTAGCTTTTGCCATAAGAGTATCTAAAGCAATTTTAGTAAGCTCTGGATTAAACCAACCTGGGTTGTCTTGATAAGTCGCTTGCCCCCCAATAGCGTGCAATTCATCAATCAGAGCTTTATAAAAGTCAGTATTAATCTGATGTTCCCCAGATTTCATCGCAGGAACAACAAGAGCAGATGTAATTGTTCCTCCTAAATGTATACTCTTTTCTATTAATAATACTTTAAGCCCTCTTATGCCAGCGTTATATGCTGCAGAACAACCTGCTGTTCCGCCACCAACAACTATTAAATCATAATTTTTCATATTAATATTATATGAACATTTAGCATAAATACAAAATAATTAATTTTTCTTTACTCACATAATAAGAATAAAAATTTTTTGAAATAAAAAATTAACAATTAAAATTAAAAATTATTTACAACAATGCTAAAATATTATTTACATCTATCGTAGAGTTATATACTTATAATAATTTACTCTCCCTATTTATCTTTTTATATTCTTTAATAAATTTTGAGCTCGACATTAAATTAGAATTTTGGACTTCTATTTCATGAACTTTTATAATTGCCTCATTATCAAGCGATAAATTTTCGTCACGATAAAATATACCTGCTTTTGTTTTAATAAGCCCTAAATCGTATTCTGAGAGCTCTGATATTTTTACTAATTTATTATTTTTATGTTCACAAATTAGTTTTTCGAGATTTGAATTGTTCTTTACTGCTATTGTACCAGTAAATTTTTTAGAAGATTCAGAATAAATTTTACCTACAATAAATCCGGCATTTATAAAAGCATTACGTACTTGTGCAGAATTTGAATATGTAAGAATCATTCCATCGTCTTCCAAGTGCTCATATAATAGCTTTAAAAAATCTATTGTCCACAAACAAGGGCATTTTGTTGGCGTAAATGCATCTAAAAAAACATAATTATATAATACACTGTCTTTTTGCAATGAATATCTTGCATCGTCTATTTCAAGGTTAAAATCGAAATCTATAAATTTGAGGGCTTTTAATGCGTTTTTATACCCTTTAGATATATACTTATAATATATATTATGTAAGAACGTATTTAATGACAATATGGGGGTATATTTACACTCCTTGGTTCTTAAAAACTTAAATAAATTGATAGTATTTGGGGCAAAAAATTGTTTGTATTTTTTATTATTTAAAAGTTGGATTGTTTCCTCATCTATTTTATTTGCAATCTTTTTCAATAGCAAAATATTAACTTCATCTTTTAATTTATATTTTTTTACTACTTTTTTTGATAACATTCTTTCTATTTTTTCTTGATTAAAAGTGAGATTATTATTTTTAAATTTTTTCTTGTTAGAAATAAAAAATGGAGAAAGGTATGCTAAATTTTTATCGTTGTCTAGTGCATGTATATAAATTTTATATTTTTTGTTATTTGTATCTACCTCACCGCTATATTTAATTTTATTTGTATGTATCGTTTCGTTATACAAAAAATCTAAAAAATAATTTATAAAACTTTTTGAGTTATAACCAATTCCATAACAAATATCTAAAATTTTTATTTCTGAATTTTTTTTCAAGAAATTATTTATATTTGATGGTAAAATAAATTTTTCATAGGCTTCAGTAAGTGCCCCATATGTTGAATGATAGATATCATCCGCGCTTGGAGAAAACAGGCCAACTGAGCCATCATTAGTAAAGTATGGATATAGTTCGTACATATATCAATTATAGAATATATCTTAATTATTGGCAAATTTTAATCTTTTTGCTATAATATATTTATTAAAAGTATACAATGACTTATAGAACAATGATGTTCTTTATGAGGAAATTATGAAAATTAGCGTAAAAGTGCCCGCAACAACGGCAAATCTAGGACCAGGTTTTGATTGCTTGGGAATGGCTTTACCCATTTATAACATAATTACAATTGAAGAAACAGTATTACCGGGCACTGGTATTGAAATTAATGTAATAAACGATAATCAAACTACTGATGATCTATTGATGGAACATATTCCAATGGATGAAAACAGTATTATATACAAAGCCGTAGAATTACTTTATAATTCTATTGGACAAACACCTAGTGAGCTTAAAATCACTGTTCAATCACAAATTCCTATAGCTAGAGGATTAGGAAGCAGTGCTTCTGTAATAGTTGGTGGTCTTCTTGCTGCAAATGAATTATTAGGACATCCTGCTGATGAAGTTGCATTATTATCTATCGCATCTGAAGTTGAAGGACATCCTGATAATGTTACTCCTGCAATTGTAGGTGGTTTGGTGCTTTCTTCTCAAGAAGATGATGGCAGTATTTTATACAGAAAATTAGATTGGCCTGAAGAATGGAATATCACTGTATGTGTTCCTGATTATGAATTATCAACAGATATTTCAAGATCTGTGCTTCCCAAAGAAGTTCCAATGGAAGATGCAGTGTTTAACGCTAAACGATTAGCTATGTTTGTCCAAGCAGTGAATACAAAAGATCCAGAATTAATGAAAGCTGCTTTAAAAGATAAATTACATCAGCCATATAGGATGAAACTTGTACCAGGCCTTGATAAGATTATTGAAAATTTAAAGCATGAAGAAAATGTTTTAGGCTGTGTATTAAGTGGGGCTGGTCCTTCTATAATTGTAATTTCACAAAAAAATGATCTAGAAAAAATTAAATCAATAATTAAAAATACTTGGGAAGATATGAATGTAAAAGTCAATATCATGACTTTGCCTGTTGAAAATCAAGGGGCTCATATCATATCACATGAATAATTTCAGACATATAAAATAAAGGCTCCCTTAATAGAGAGCCTTTATTTTGTTATATTAACCTTGTCCAGTATAATCAGGAGTCATACCTTTTACTCCGGCTTTTTCTTCTTCTTTCTTAGCATCGTATTCTGCTTGAGCTATTTTTAATCTAGATTCTAAGTTATCTTTTTGAGTTTGTAAATCATCTTCTAAATCTTTTAAAGGTTGAAGCATTGACTCTCTTTGCATTTCAAACATATCTTGCCATGCTGATTGTGCCATTGCATATTGTTGCTGGAAGTATTGATTAGCCATAGAATATTGAGAGAATTGTTCTTGAGACATTCCATTTACAACACCTAACATGTTAGATTGATCAAATGCTCCAAATCCAGACCGTTTCATTGCACCAAATATTGAATAATTCATTTGGGACTGCATTTGAGCTTTAAGGTTTCTTTCTTGGGCCGTAAACATCTTTTCCATGTCACCAACTTCTTTGGTAACACGGCGCAATTGACTCTGGACACTTGTCATTTGATGTTGTAGATCTCTGACAAGTTTCCCGGCCATTAATTTACCATATGCGCCTGATAGAAAACCCATGTTAGTATCCTTTGTGTTTAGTCCTCGTAAATATATAAAGTATATATTTCATTTCAAATTGCTAAAATTGAACCTTTTGTTAACATATCTTTACAAAAAAATTACCCGATTTTACAAATTGCATTAATAATTATTTCTTGATAAAATGCATTGTAAAGGAGAATTTATGTTAGGGAAACGTTTTTTTACAACAAAAAATTTAATTTTTGCAATTTTAGTTATAATATTACTTTTAATATTCCCAAAAATTGTAGGCATATTAATGTTATTTTTTGGTGCATATGTTATTGCTTGTGCACTAAATCCTTATGTAACAAAATTAATGGTTAAAATGAAAAATAGGACAGCCGCATCATCAGTTGTTTTGCTTGGTTCAATTTTATCAATAATCGCATTATTTATTCCAATAATTTTTGTTGCTTACAAAGAAATCAAAACTTTTCTAATAACTCTGCCTGACAAAGTAAATGACGTTACAAATTTTCTATTTAATACAGAAATTTATGGACATAAATTACCAGAAATGTTTGATCCTCAGACAATTTTAGGCAATTCTTCTTCTTTTGCACAAGGATTAGTTAATCAGTCTTGGAACTTTACAGTAAGTGCTTTTCAGCTAGTTATGGTATCAGTAGCACTAACTATGATTGTATATTACATTCTTGTCGATAAAGTTTACTTAAAGAAGAAATTTTTAGAATTTTTTCCACCTGATCTAAAAGATAAAGCTGATGAAATCTTATCAAATATAAGTAATAAAGTTGGTGGATATGTAAGAGCTCAAATAATATCAATGGCTGCTGTTGGTCTAATGATGGCAATTGTTCTTGTTATTTTAGGGATTGAGTATTCTACTCTATTAGGACTAATTACAGGTATTCTCGATATAGTACCAATTTTAGGTCCAACTATAGCACTTGGTATAATTATATTAGTTGCATATCCAACTGGTCTTGTAAAAATAATATTGATAATATTAGGTTTCTTGTTAGTTCAACAAATATCAAACTATGTAGTAAGACCTGTACTATTTGGGAAACTAATGGAATTACATCCTTTAATGATATTTTTAGCCCTATTTTTAGCAGAACAATTTTTAGGATTTTGGGGTGTAATTTTATCTCCCGCACTAGCTGCAACTGTTTGTGTATTAATTGACGAATTATATTTAGCACCTATGAATTTAAAGGCAAAAGAAACTGATGAATAATGAAAGATACTTGTACAATCGAATAAATTCAAAAACCTCAGACTTTGTTATGTGGATGGGTTTTCCTGGAATTTATTCTTTTTCAATGTCTTCATTAGGATATTTATGGATGTTTAAAACTATTGACGAAATTGATGGCGTTAATATTGAAAGAATATGTTCAGATACCGAAAATACACAATATAATATATCTGAGGTAAAAGTATTCGGTTTTTCGTTTTCTTTTGATATGGATTTTTTAACAATATTTTCAATGTTAGAAAAGTATAATTTACCACTTAAAGCGAAAAATAGAGAAAAGTTTCCTCTAATTTTTGCAGGTGGACCAGTTGTTTCTGCTAATCCAGAACCGTACAAGGAATTTTTTGACTTTTTTATTATTGGTGATGGGGAAGATGTAAATTTAAAAGTCATTGATATTTGCAAAGTTAACCAAGCTAGAACTAAAGATTATATCTTAAAACAATTATCAGAAATTGAAGGGGTATATGTTCCAAAATATCCTAAAAAAGTAAAAAAACTTACTAAAAAACTTTCTGAATGTATATATACTCCTGTTTTAAGTAAAAATGCTTTCTTTAAAGATACATTTATCTTAGAAATGTCAAGAGGTTGTGCTAACAGATGTGGATTTTGTTTAGCTTCTTATTTGAATTTACCACTTCGTTGTGTTCCTTATGATGAACTCCTAAAAACTATTGATTTAGGGCTAAAATATACAAATAAAATAGCTCTTTTAGGAGCTCAAATTAGTGCACACCCACATTTTCATGACGTTTGCAAATATATTTATGACAAAATACAAAATGGTGAAAAAATAGAAATGAGTGTATCATCACTAAGAGTTGATGCTATCACTCCAGATGTAGTAAAAACACTGGTAGCTGGTGGTCAGAAAAATTCCACATTAGCAATAGAAGCAGGGAGTGATAGACTTAGAAAAGTTATAAATAAAAATTTAACAGAAAATCAAATATTTGAAGCAGTTAAAATTGCCAGAGCAAATGGTCTTAAAGGGCTAAAATTCTACGGAATGATTGGTCTACCTACTGAAACACAATCTGATTTAGATGAAATTGTTAATCTAGCTAAAAAATTAAAAAAAGAAAATAAAGGTTTTGATATTTCATTTGGATTTTCAAGTTTTGTACCAAAACCTAATACTCCATTCCAATGGATTGGACGTGAAAACACAAAATTACTAGAAGAAAAAAGTAATTTTCTAAAAAAAGAGTTACACAAACTTGGAATTACTGCACATATATCAAGTATAAAATGGGATTATTGGCAAGCTGTACTTTCTCGAGGAGATTCTTCTTTAAATGACTTTGTATTAAAAGTATACCAATATGGGGGAAAACTAGGCGCATTTAAAAAAGCAGCAAAAGAATTAAAAATAAACACAGATTCTTTTGCTACTGATAATTATTCTTTTACTCAAGATCTTCCTTGGGATTTTATTGATATAAAACCAGATAAAGAATTCTTAATACAAGAAAATCAAAGATTAATCACCGCTAAACAACCGGAGTGTAGTCTGAATATACAAGACTAGACCACTTTTCATAATAACTTATTTGAGTTGCACTACCAGATTTTACATAAATTCTATGCAAAGAACTATGTGGAATATTTAATGCTGATATTATTGCAGCCTTTATTATATCTTTATGAGTTACTATAATAATTCTATTGCCTAAATTATCGTCAATTATTTTATTTAGTGTACAATTAATACGATTAATAAAATCTGTCACACTTTCAGCATTTTCTGGAACCGCTATTTCTGGGCAATTAATCAATTTATCAAGTGCATCTGGGTATTTTTCGTCAACTTGCTCAAAAGTTAAACCATTAAAATCACCACATTTTCTTGGATGTAAGTCTTCAACAATTTCAAAATCTTGTTTAAATAATTTTGCTATCATCGCTGCAGACTGAGTTGAACGTAATGCTGGAGATGTATAAATTTTATCATTTTTGATTCCCCTTTTCTTTAAAAAGTCACAAATCCTTTCGATTTCATCTTGGCCAGCATCATTAAGTGGCGGATATGCTTCAGAATCAGTAAATCTATCATCTTCACTATATATAGTAGCACCATTGCATATAAAAGTTATTTTACATTTTCTATCAAAATACATAAGTTTACCTCACTTTTTGTATTATATCACTATTTTGTAGTATAATCAAGAAGAAAGAAAACTGATTGTTATTATAAGGAGAATATTATGAGAGGAAAAGCATTCAAATTTGGGGATAATATTTCAACTGACCACATAGCACCAGGTAGACTATTCCATTTGCGTTCAAATTTACCTGAATTTGCAAAACATGTATTAGAAGATGCTGATCCTAATTTTGCAAGTTCTATGCAAAAAGGAGATTTTGTTGTTGGGGGGTCTAATTTTGGTCTTGGATCATCTCGTGAACACGCTCCTCAAATTATTAAAATTGCTGGAGTGGGTGCTGTAATTGCAAAATCTTTTGCTAGAATTTTTTACAGAAATGCTATTAATATAGGGCTGTTAGCAATCGAGGCTGATACAGACGCTATTGATGCTGGTGATGAACTTGATTTAGATATTGAAAAAGGAATTTTAACAGACCTAACTAATGGAGCAATTATACCAATTGAACCATTACCTCCTGTAATGATTAAGTTATTAAATGATGGAGGCCTAGTCGAACATATCAAAAAAAATGGAGATTTTAAATTAACAGATTAAGCCTACCAATTTATTAAATCAAAAATCATTTTAACTGCTTGACCAGAATTTTTATTCCGCAACTTAACATATTGTTTTTGTTGCGGATTTATTATGCACATATAACGTCCACATTGTTTCATAAACTCTGATAATGCAGAATAATCTGCAGCTTTTTTTCTGACAGCATTACATTCGTCGATACTATCACAAATTTTTGAGGGTCCAATATCTCCTAAACGCATACTATCAAAACTACTATCTGTATAAGCAATAAGATTATAATATTTCCCTTTAGTTTCAGAACTTAAATAATTGGTAATTGAATTATGAAAATCTGTTTGTGAATTATTATAAATATAAAATACTACTTTTTTGTTAGAATAAAAAACATTTTCCCAAGCTCTAGAAGAATCTACTCCGCGTAAAACGGATTCAGGAATTCTCATAGGCTGGTAATCCTTATATGTTGTTATTCTTTTATTATTTGCATTGTTCGCATCAAATAAATTAGATCCTAATTTATTTTTAGAAGCCGAATTAGCGAAATTATATACTAGTTCATTATAAGAATCTTGTAAATCTGAAACGGTAAAACCTTTTATAAACCCTGTAAAATATGCAATTGCTAAAAGAACAACTACACATATACAAAAACTAGCAACCTCAATTAACTTATCTTTTATTTCTTTTTTCATAAAATAATTATATAGCATTATTAACATCTTTGCAAGATTTGTTGACAATAAATTTTGGCTGTTGTTTAATAGAATTACACTTATAGCCGAAATTTTCGTGCTGAATTTTCGGTAAGTGAGGCAAAAATAGGGCGTAAGGGAATAAATTTTATTCCAATAGTCCAGTCATAACCGGAATGCGTAAGGGTTTCAGGATATGATTTTGCCGATGTAGTTACTAAAAAAAGGAGAAAAAAATGCCTACAATTAACCAGCTTGTTCGTAGAGAACGCAAAAAGCTAATCGACAAAACAAAATCTCCAGCATTGATGGATTGTCCTCAAAGACGTGGAGTATGCACAAGGGTTTATACAACAACCCCTAAAAAACCAAACTCAGCTTTAAGAAAAGTTGCAAGGGTTAGATTAACAAACGGATTTGAAGTTACTTCATATATCCCAGGTATTGGTCATAACCTACAAGAACACAGTGTTGTTCTAATCAGAGGTGGAAGGGTTAAAGACCTTCCTGGTGTAAGATACCACATCGTTAGAGGTACTTTAGATACTGCAGGTGTTGCAAACAGAGCTCAAAGCAGATCTAAATACGGTGCTAAGAAAAATGCTAAAGGAGGTAAGAAATAATGTCTAGACGTTCTAAACCAGCTAAAAGAATACCTTTAGCAGATCCAGTATACAACAGTGTTGATATTTCAAAATTTATCAACAGAATTATGAGACGTGGTAAAAAGTCTCTAGCTGAAAAAATCTTCTATGCTACATTAGTAAAAATAGAAGAAAGAACTGGCGAAAAAGCTCTTGAAATCTTCCAAAAAGCAATGACAAATGCAACTCCATTGTTAGAAGTAAAAGCTAGACGTATCGGTGGTTCTACTTACCAAGTACCTATCGAAGTAAAAGCTGATAGAGGATTTGCACTTGCATCATCTTGGCTAATTGAAGCTGCTAAAAAACGTGGTGGAAAATCATTCATCGATAAATTAACTAACGAGTTAATTGATGCTTCAAACGGTTCAGGTGCAGCTTGTAAAAAACGTGAAGATACTCACAAAATGGCTGAAGCTAACAAAGCTTTTGCTCATTACAGATATTAATTTTAAATTTAATATTCTAAAAACAGAGACTTCAAAAATTTGGAGTCTCTGTTTTTTATTTAGTAACCTAATAGTGCTAGATCATCCTTTGGATTTGTAATTTTATTAATTTCAAATAATTTAGTAAATGCTTGTAAAATAGCAGGATTAATAACTAGTGGAGGACAATCTGATAAAAAGATATTTTTGGCACCCCTATTTTTTAGATTAATAATATTTGACAAAGAATTAACATCGCATTTAGTAAGAAAAAATGCTAATTTATCAGAATCAAGAGGAATCTTTTCAAATATCTGATTGAGTGTTCTGTAGATTAGAGCATAATCATTTGCAAGATTAATAGTTAGAACATTATTTAGTTTAGGGTCATAAGAAAACGAAATTGCATAAGTATTTGAAGGCATGATTGAGAAGAATTTTTTAAAATAATCTTTAACATTTATTGTTATTTCAGTATGCCCAATAATAAAAATCTTGTCAGGATTTGAATTAACAATTTTATTTACTTCTTTTTCGAATGACTTATCATTGTAACCAACAATTATAGAATTTCTCTGTTGACCTTTAGCAAACCCCTTTGCTTGTTTTGCAGATTCAATTAAAGGTGTAAGATTGTTATTTTCGATCTTTACAACTCCTTTAGGGGCAATATCGTCAGTAGTAAAAAGTCTTCCTCTATATAGATATTCTATATTTTTCGCTTCATTTTTAGTTAATAAAATTGCACCTGGGAAAGTTGCAAAATCTAAAATTGTATTAAAAGAACCATTACTGTAATGTCCAATTAAATTTTTAGAATTATTAAAATAAGGAAAAGCATGTGCTATTAATAAATTTCCATTAGTATAAACATCTATTTCTTCGTTTTTTACACTTTCTAAAACTAGTTTTAAATCTTCTAAATTAGAACCAGATACTAATATTGCTTTATTTGGTCTCGTTGAAAATGAAACTTTTGCCTGTATTAATTCGCCGAAATATTCGACTTGTGCTGTACTTATTAAATCTAATAGTCTTACATCACATTTTGCAAGCGCAAGCATTTCTTCTTTAAACTTTTCTGTAGATATTCTATTAGCATTAAATAAATTTAGCGCAATTAAAACCTCTTTTGAAATACCGTAAAAATCTGAATTAAATTCATACAAATTACTTAAATTAATAGATACACTCTTAATTAGTGCAAGTAGTATTTCCGCATAATATTTCTGATTAAAATTAAGTTTTTTGTATTTGTGTATAAATTCTTTATCACCTTTTTTTAAAATAGCAGCAAGACTTGTTTTAGGAGATAATTTTATAAGATTTTTTAAATCATCACAATTTGTTCTATTTTCTTTGCAAATATTTAAATATTCTTTTCTGCAACGTACTAAATTCAAGTATTGCTTTGAAAAAGAATTTAGAATTTGTGCTTCTGATAAGTCTTTTGCGCCATCAATTACAGAAATTTCAAGAATTAAATCCTTGATTATTTCATTTTTATAAATATTAAAATCAATTAATTTAAGCAAATAGTAAGAAATTTGTCTAAGTATTATAAACATAACTTCTTGCATTGAAGATATGTTAGGGGAAATTGAACAAGCTCCTTTAGCTGTACAATTATTGTATTCATTACTTTTAAAAGAATTATAAAACATATTATACCTTATTTTTCACATATTCAATAATATCATCAGACTCATACATAAATTTATCATTGTCATTATCAACTAAAAATGGCACTTGTTGCTTACCACCTAGTTTAATTAGCTCATCTAAATTTTCTTTTTCTAGAATATTTTTTTTATTATATTCAATATTAGTTTCATCGAAAGTATCCATTACTTTTCTGCAAAATGGACAAGTTTCCAAAATATATAAATCTAACATTTATTTTTCTCCTTTGTCTTAATTATAAATCCTCACTTTAAATATAAATTCCCCGATTCGGTAATAAATTATGTTACATAATTGCATAAGAATATTTTTATACTAAAATTATAATTATGAAAAATATATTATTTGTTTTTGGTACTAGACCAGAGGTTATAAAATTAGCTCCAATAATTTTGGAATTAAAGAAATACCCTGAAAAATACAATGTTATAGTTTGTAATACTGAGCAGCAAAAAGAATTATCTAATCAAACTCTTGCATATTTTGGACTTCAAGCTGACATAAATTTGGATTGTATGAAGCCTAATCAAACATTATCTGGAGTTCAGACAAGAATTTTGAATGCTCTTGACAAAGTATTTGAGGAGCATAGTATTGATGCTACAATTGTACAAGGCGATACAATGACTGTATTATGTGGGGCTTTGGCTAGCTTTTACAGAAAAATACCAGTATATCATGTAGAAGCAGGTCTTAGATCTTATGATATCTATGAGCCTTTCCCAGAAGAAGTTATGCGTCAAATGACATCAAGAGTTGCAGCACTTAATTTTGCACCAACAGAAAAAAATAGACAAGCTCTATTAAAAGAAAATATTTCTAATGACAACATTTTTGTAGTTGGTAACACTGTAATTGATGCCTTATTCTGTCTTTCTGATAGAACCTTAGATAGTGCAAGATTATATTTTGAAAATGAAAATATAAAAGTCGATGACAAACTTGTACTAATTACAGCTCATAGACGAGAAAATCATGGAGAAAGAATTGATAGAATACTAGATGCAATCGAATATTTGACAGAAAAATATAAGGATCACACTTTTGTAATACCAGTGCATCCTAATCCAAATGTTAAAGATAAAATTCATTCAAGATTACGAAAATATAAAAATGTTAAACTTTTAAAACCATTAGATTATCCATATTTGGTGTATTTAATGAAAAATGCAAAATTAATATTGACAGATTCCGGTGGTATACAAGAAGAAGCTCCATCTTTTGGATGCCCAACACTCGTTATGCGCTACGAAACAGAACGTCAAGAGGGAATAGATGCTGGTGTTTCAATTTTAGTTGGAGCTGATTATGATAAAATAATTTCACATAGCGAAGATGTTTTATCTAAATCAAGACAAGAAACAAGATTAAAAGCTCAAAATCCATATGGAGATGGTACTTCTGCTAAAAAGATTGAAGAAATAATCAGCAAATTTTGATAATAATTAATAACAAAAAAAAATCCGCTAGTAAAGCGGATTTTTTTAAACTTTTGTATAAGTTGAATATGATCTTAAAGTTTCCCCTTTAATTACATGCTTGTTATAAGCTTTTAATTTATATCCAATACTCGGCATAGCTGCTACTTCTTTTTGGAAACTACGATAAAGTGCTTTTTCACGCTCTTTAATAATTTCATTTATATCCTTTTTAGGCGGTTCTGTACATATATTTTTAGCCGAACGCATTACAAGTAATAATATTGCAATTGATATAACACTCCATAAAACTCTCTCCTCATCAGTAGAATCACTTACAGTAATTGGAGCTGAATTTGGCGTATCAAAAATTATATCAGCTTTAGCAATGTTAGGGGCTTCAATGTACACTTTTAAATCATTGTTCCCATCATTTTGAATGATTAAACCATTTACATCTTTAGCATTTTTATACAATGTATTTATGTTTGGAGATTGAGCTATTCCTTTTAAAGTAAGAATTACTATATCAGATGATTCAACTTCTTTTTTTACTTTAGTAACTTCGTCTGATCTTAATATAACAGACATATCTCCATCATTATTATCAATTACAACTGAGTTAAGAAAATTATCCCCAGCATAGGCTGAAAGTCCAGTAAATATAATTAATGTAAATAAAATCTTTTTCAACATATCCTTTTAATCCTCTACACTTACACAATACTAGATATTCTTGAAACTAGCATCAACCAAGAGTTTTAATTGGATAAATCCATAGATCTATATATTATGTTAAGGTTTGTAACAAAAGAAACACATGCCGAAATTCGTTAAAATTAAATTTGTTTATATAAATGTAAGACACGAGATATTAATAGGAGCAGATAATGAATAACATCGCATCAAAATCATCTGAAACAAGAACTAATAATATCAGAAGCACAAAACCTTCAGAATCAGTAGAAACAGCAGGTTCATTAGCTATGTATCAACAACATAGTTTATTTGAAACAAGAGTATATGACATGTTTTCTACAAGCAATCCTTTTGCTGTTGATTATACTCAATATTCTGATTCAGGAGAAACTGTTGCATATACTGGTGGTTTTTTAAGCAGTTTTTCTAATGCAGTATCTACATTAACATCTAGCGGGAGTTTTTCAGATAGTTCATCTTCAGCTTCTACAGCAAGCTGCGGCGGTGGATTTTCAGGAGCTTCTTGCGGTGCATCTTCAGGTGGATTTACATCTGTTTGCTAATACAAATTTTTGAGAATAAAGAAAAAGAAGAAATACATTAAAAGACGGTTATAAAAATCGTCTTTTTTATTTATAAATATGTTATGGATAAAAAATATTATACATATATTATTTTAACAGAGAAAAACACATTCTATTGTGGCTACACAGATGATGTTAAAAAACGATTTCAAGCTCACCTTGAAGGGAAAGGAGCTAAATATACAAGAGCCAATAAACCTGTTAAATTGGTATATCAAAAGGAATTTGATACAAAATCAGATGCAATGAAAGAAGAAGCACGGATAAAAAAACTAACTCATCAAGAAAAATTAAAACTTATTAATTGTTAGATTTCTCTAATTCCTTTTGTTGCTTTTTCTCTTCTTTTTGTTTTTGTTTTTCTAGCGCTTTTAATTCTTTTTCTCTTTGTTTTTCCAATTGTTGTTGCTTTTTAGCTTCTTGTTCTGCTTTTATTTCTTTGTATTTAATTAAAACTTCATCGCCTGATGTAGATCCTTGGATTTTTCTGCGTAAATTATAATCCTTTTGAGATTCCTTAAATTCTGCATCCATTTCTTTAATTTTTGCTTTATATGATCTTTCTAGAGCTTTTACTTCTTCTTTATCTTCTTTTTTCTTTTGTTTAACTTTAGCCTTTTCTATTTTTTCAAGTTCTTTTTGTTCTTTTTCAGTAATTGCAGAAGGGACAATTCCATCTTTTACTAGTTTATATCCATTCATACTTACTTGAACTTCAGAGTTAGTGAAAGTAATTAATCTTGATTGTTCCCCTTTTGAACTTACTTTCCAAGTACCTAAATTAACTGGAGTGCTACCAGTATATGCAACAGCATTAACAATTACCCAATCAGAATTATCAGCTGCAAAACCTAAAGGATATACATCCCATCTTTTATCATCTAAATTTAAGCCTTTATTCTCTTTCCAGTAATAAATTATTGCTTCTCTCACTTCAATCAAATCATAAGAAACACCTGTCGAAAAATCATACACAACAGGTGTTGTTTTCCAAATACCATCTCTGGTATTACCTATTTTTTCTTTTACAAGCAATTTTGAACCATCAGAATTAAAATCAATTGGAGTAAGAGTTCGAAATGTATAATAATTATCATTTGTCTTATCTGTTGACAAAATTGGATCTGAAAGCTTATGGATTGTATTAGCCGTTAATATTTTATCCATATTTGATTTTGCTTCTTCAAGATTTATGACAAATAAATCGCAAGCTGTAGAACCACTGTTTGGATAATAATAAACAGCAGGATATACAAGCTTTGTAAAATCCGGAGATACAATTCCTTGAGCATTTTGCTGACGTTTTTGATAAAAAGTTTTTGATAGTTCTATTTCTGGACTACCTGGAGGATTATTATATCTCACAATTTTATAAGCTGGTTGAGGGACGTATACCATATCAGCAGGAATAGGCGTTTTAGGGATATCAACTTCGACTGTCATTCTATCTTTTGGAGTTGATAATAATTCATATTCCTCAACTGTCATATAACCACTTGGATTTCTATTAAGTTTTGCTCTTTCAAATTTTTCTTTTTCAGCTTTTTTATTAACCTCGTGAATGTATTTTGCCTCTTTTTTATTTATATCGTGATCAAAATTAGGAATAGGAATTTCATCTCCCCACTGAATATAAGCACAAAAAGCAGCAGCAATCCCTAAAAGAGCATAAATCATATTATACTAAACCCTCTTTCATAGCCATTGATATAGCTTTAGAACGAGTATTTACATATAATTTTTGCAAAATACTATGAACATGAGTTTTTGTAGTAGAAATTGTTATCACAAGTTTTTCAGCAATTTGTGGGTTTGTAAGTCCATCAACAATTAAAGCTAAAACTTCCATTTCACGTTCTGTTAGTCCATATAAATTTTTACCTAATTTATAATTAATTTCACCTTTTCTTTCGGTATTTGTGTTTGTGCGACGGATATTTGTTAAAACAACTTTTGCAATAGCAGGATCAAGCCAACCAGCCCCTTCTGAAACAGCAAGAACTGCAGATACAGTTTGTTCTGACGTTGCTCCTTTTGTAATATATCCATCAGCACCTGCTTGGAAAGAATCAAAGATATCATCTTCATCTTCTCTTGAAGTGTACATCAAAACTTTAATTTTATTATTCGAAGCTTTAATTCTTTTTGTAGCTTCAATACCATCAATAGTAGGTAGACCTATATCCATGACTACTACATCAGGAATTAATTCAAGAGCCTTATCTACGCCATCTTGACCATCCGCACACATTGCTACAACTTCAATATTAGGGTGGTTGCCTAAGACTACTGATAATCCCATACGAGCCATATCATGGTCCTCGACAATTAATACTCTGATATTTTTAGCCATTAGAAACCTGTCTTTCTTTAATACTTGGATCTTTTACTACATCAGTCAATAGGAATGAAAATTCACTACCTTTGTCTACTTTGCTATCTACCCAAATTTTACCGTTATGAGCTTCAATAATTTGTCTTGAAAGATAAAGGCCCAGACCGGTACCAGTAGATCTTTTTCTTGTTGTTCCTTGCGAAAATCTCTTAAATAAATTCGGAATATCTGCTTGTGGAATACCATTTCCGTTATCTACTACAGAAAATATAAAATCTCCGCTTTGAGCTTTTGCTAGAACCTTTATTTCTCCACCTTTATTTGTATAATTTAGAGCATTACCACATAAATTTGTAATAACTCTTTTAATTTCTGCTCTATCTGCTAAAATATTCAAATTATCAGGCATATCAAAGGTTACTTCAAATTTTAGATTTTTCTTTACAGCAAGCGGTTTTAATTCAGTATAACATTGTTCTACTAAATCTTTAACAGGGAAAACAGTCTTACATAAAGTTAATTTTCCACTTTCAAAACGGTATACTTCTAAAAGAGCGTTGACAAGCCCTAATAAATCCTCATTACTTTGAAGCATTGTAGATAATAAAACTTTTTGTTTTTCATCAAGTTCGCCAATTGCTCCTTCTAAGAAAAATTTTAAAGTTTGAATAGCGGCTAATAAAGGAGTTCTCATATCATGTGTAAGAGTTGCGATAAAATCATCTCTTAATCTCTCTGTTTCTTTTTGAACACTTACATCTCTTATTACACCAACAAATTTATCAAAATTGTTATTTTCACCCGAAATTGCAGCAAAGCTAATTTCTACAGGAGTATGAATTCCGCTCAATTCATTTACAATAAAATAATCACGCAATAAAATCTCTGAATTTTCTTCACTTAGACCAAAAATCTCACCTGATTTATTATCTTTTGCAGAATTAAATTCTTTAACATTTGAATATGCAATTTCTTGGAATTTCTTTTTACATAGAGCTTTTTCAGATAATCCAACTATATTTTCACAAGCCGGATTAACTTGTTGGATATTACCTTTACCATCAACTATAATAATACCGTCTGCACAGTAATTAATAATTCCTGAAAGCTTTTTATTAGCTTCTGATAAGTCAGCCGTACGCTCTGCTACTATTTTTTCTAAATTAGTTGAATAATCTTGCAATTTTTTCTTTGCTTCTTCTAATTCACTAATTTTATTTCGCAAATTTTCTAATAAATGGCTTCTTTCAATACCATTTTTAATGTTCATTAGTAAGTCATCATTATCCCAAGGTTTTTCAATATATTTATATAAGCCAATTTCATTGATAGCCTTTATGGCATTTTCCTTATCCGCATAACCTGTCAAAAGAATCATACTTACTTCAGGATAAAGCTTTTTAGCCTCAGTTAAAAATTCTAACCCGTTCATCTCAGGCATAATAAAATCTGAAATAATTAAGTCTGGGGTATTTTCATTTAGAAACTCAATTGCTTCTTTGGGGCTATTAAATAAATGTACATCAGAATATTCCTCAACTTTAAATAAAGTTTTAAATGCTGAGGTAACCATTTTTTCATCGTCAACTACTACAATTTTACCATTATTCATACTAAATATAATAATATATTTTTCCAGTCAGGACAAATTAGTTACAAATTCGCAATATAAATAAAAAAAGAGGAATTAAAAATTCCTCTTTAATGAAATAAGATAAATAATTTATATTTTATATGAATGAGCTTTATATTCTCTCTTACCCAAATCTTGGTCTAAATGATACAAAGATGCTTTGTCATTGCCAAACATTTTTAATTTTGTAATTACATCCCGAGCATTAGCTTCTTCTTCTACCTGTTCTGAGATGTACCAATTTATAAAATGTCGAGTTGCTAAATCACATTCATCTTCACTCAAAGATGCAACACAATTTACACTTTCAGTCACATAAATTTCATGTTCCAATATTTTTTCAAATACCTGCAGAGGATTTTCAAAATTTTTCTCTGGTGAATTTATTTGTTCGAGTTTTACTTTACCATCACGTTCAATAATGTAATCGAAAATAATCATGCCATGTTCCACTTCTTCTCTAGCTTGAATTTTTGTCCAATTTGAAAATCCATATAGACCAATTTCATCAAAATAAGCAGACATAGCTAAATATAGATATGCAGAATAAAATTCTTTATTAATTTGAGAATTCAAAATATTCTCTACTTTTTCGCTAATCACTTTCGCCCTCCCATAGACCATGCAAATTACAAAATTCTCTTGCTAAAGTTTTACCTAATTTATGTTCTAATAACATTTTAGGTTCATCACCAGGTGATAAATATTGTAATTGAGCATGTTTTTTATCTTCAGAAATAGTTTCTATAAACATAATATAATGGTCATCAGTCATAGGATGCAGAACTTCTCCCACTCTGACTACGTCTGTACCGTTTTCTTGTTTTACAAATACAGGAATATGTTTTTCGAAAACAGCTTCCTCTTTATTTTTACCATCAATTTTTTGCATTGGTTGACCACAGCACACAAGCTCACCGCCGCCTGCCAAGATTACTTCTACAAGATTTCCACAGATTTCACATCTATATAAATCTAAACGTTCCATTATTTCTCCTTTCAAACTATTATTATCCTTTTTTAGATAATTTTTACATTAGTAGAATGGCTATAAAATTAAATAAAAAAACGTAGACTAATTAATAATTTTATGTTAATATCAAATCAGCCGTGCTCCACGGGGAATTGCAATCTCTTGACCCGAAGTTAATGCGGGGTGCAGAGCCTGTTGTGAGGGTTCGGTAAATAACTTTGATAAATGTATTATTGTTGACATTTAAGTGCATAGTGGCGTAAGCTATCGAACCGTGTCAGGATGGAAACATAGCAGCACTAAGATAATACTTGCGGGTATTATGTAATTAAAAAGAGGTAATATATTTAAAGATTTTATTTACTTAATTCGATAGACAGTGGCACGGCTTTTTATTTTTTATTTAAGCTCTATATCTTTAACATAGCGAGGTCTTGCTTTTACCTCTCTAAATACTTGACCTACATATTCCCCGATTAGTCCTAAACAAAACAACTGAATACCGCCAAATACACACAACAAAATAATTGTTGTAGCCCAGCCATTAGGAGAATTATGCCAAAATATTTTTTCAAAAACAGTTTCCAGACCAACTAAAAAGCCAAACAAAGCCATAAAAAAGCCTAATACAGCTACAAATCTTAGTGGTACAACACTGTAAGATGTTATTCCGTTTAATGCTAATACCATAAGTGACATAAAATTAAATTTAGATTCTCCTGCCATTCTTGGTTTTACATTAAAATGAACATAAGAAGTTTTTAGTCCTAATTCATTAAAAAATCCTCTTAAGAATAGATATTTTTCAGGATACAACTCCATTACATCTAAAGTTCTTTTGCTTACTAATCTATAATCAGAATGGTTTGGAGGTATTTTAGCACCTAATATATTCATTGTTTTGTAAAACATCAAAGCTGTTACTTTTTTGAAAAAAGAATCAGTTTTTCTGTCATTTCTAATACCTGATACAATATCTGCACCTTTCATATATTCATCGATAAAAAGTTCAATAGCATTTTCATCCTGCTGCAAATCTGCATCAATTGATACTGCACAATCACAACCGATATTTCGAACGCCTTCTAATCCAGCAATAAGAGCTTTCTGGTTTCCAAAATTTCTTATAAATTTCAATGCTTTTACACGTTTATCCTTTTTGTGTGCATCTTCTATAATATTCCAAGTATTATCTACAGATCCATCATCTACAAGATATAAGTAACTATCATTTTTTATTTTATTTTTATCAACAAGTGAATTTAATAAAATCAACAATTTCTCTATGGTTGATTTTACACATAGTTCTTCATTAAAACAAGGAACAATTATTGCTAATGTCGGTTTATCCATAAATTTTCTCTCTCATTTGCCAAAATAGACAACTTTATACTATAATATACATATTATTAAAGCAAGGATTTTTTTAGAATATGGTAGAAAAAAAATTTATTTTAAATGCAGACGATTTTGGAATGTCTAAAGCATTCAACAGAGCAGTACTAGATGGTTATCACAATGGTTTTTTAACAAGTGCAAGCCTTTGTGCTAACGGAAAAGCATTTAATGCAGCAGTAAATGAGATAATTCCTGAATGTCCAAATTTAGGTCTTGGAGTGCATTTAAACATTATTGAAGGGCGTTCTTTGACAAAAGCTCCCCTTTTAACAAACAAAAGGGGGAAATTTAATAACGGATTTTTAAGTGTTCTTTTAAAATCCCATGATGAAAGTTTTTTAAATCAGGTAGAATTTGAATTTAGAACTCAAATTGAAACTGTTATGAATTATACAAAAGTAGACCATATTGATTCTCATGTTCATACACATTCAATACCTAACTTATTCAAGATAACTGCAAAACTTGCTAAAGAATACAATATTCCATATATCAGAACTCAATATGAAGAAATGTATTTTGTACCAAGCATAAGAAAACATCTTAACTTTAAATATCCACCTAATATTTTAAAAATCTTATTATTAAATTACTTCACTTCTATCAATAAAAAAGTCGTTGAAGAGTATGGACTTAAAACTAATGATAACCTGATAGGTGTCGGATATACAGGATTAATGGATGATTTAACAATCGAATATGGTCTTAGAGCAATTGAAGATTCTCATATTACAGAAGCATTGATACATCCTTGTCACTATGCGACATCAAATAAAAATCAACATTATACGGAATTTTTAATAACTCAAAATAAAGCCTTGAAAGATAAAATCGCAAGACTTGGTTTTGAAATAACAAATTATAAAAAAGAATATGCAAACAAATAAAATATTTGCAATCTTATCTATTATTGGAATATTCATTATTTTTACAATTTTTGATATTTTTCAAAAATCAGATAAAGTTGTGCTAAAAATTTTTACTCCGACAAAAATCGGAGTTGATTTAAATAGCAATAAAATTCTTGAAGATGATGAAATAATATGTATTTCAAACACAGAAACTTTTACAGCTAATCTATCTGAATTAGACGACAATTTATATAAAAAATTTGGGATTTCTAAAAGTGATGCTATAAAATTAGGCTACATAACAGACAATTTTGCAGAAAATACATTATTAGAAAAAAATGTAAAATTGAAATTCACTGGGAAGCGCAATCAAAACTGTAAATTTGCAGATATTACTGTTGATAATATTTCTTATAAAAAACAACTATTAATTTCTGGTTTAGGTTTTCAAAACGATAATATAATATACATTAATAATTATAAAAAACAATTAGACAAAGCAAAAAAACTCAAACTTGTAATTCTTAATCATAAAAGCAATAAATATCATACACTTGATTGTAAATACGGAATTGTAGCAAGTGATTCTGTAGTAATTGAAGAGAAACAACTTCCAAAAGAATCTATCCCTTGCAAATTTTGCCATATAGCAAAACAAAAAAATATAAAAAAGACTATCCCTCAATATCCGCTAATGATTTCAAATGGCAGCATAAAATTGTTTCTTACAGATTTAACAACAAAACTTAAACCGGATAATAAATGTTCCTCTCTTGCCTGCAAAGAAATTGTAAATCAAATAAAAAACTCTAAATCATCAATTGATATAGCATTATACGGCTGGAGCAATACTCCTGAAATTATCAATGCACTAATTAATGCAAAATCAAGAGGAGTAAAAATTAGATTAGTCTATGACTCCAGCAAAGGGAATTATTATCCTGACATAAATTCAATAATTCACTTAGCTGACGAAAAATCTACTGATACACCAAAAGAGATAATGCATAATAAATTTATTATCTTTGATAACTCAAAGGTAATTACAGGCTCTATGAACTTTGCAAACACAGGACTGTCAGGTTTTAACTCTGATTGTCTAATTTTAATTAATTCAGAACAGTTAGCTCAAATATATGAAAAAGAATTTACACAAATGCTCTCAGGAAAATTCCATAATGAAAAAGAAAAATTTCCAACAGAAACAATTACCCTAAAAGATACAAAAATTCTGCCCTTATTTTCACCACAAGATAAAATTATGACTACAAATATTATTCTACTAATTAATAAAGCTGAAAAATATATTTACATACCAACATTTGTACTAACACATGAAAAATTAAAAAATTCATTGATTAATGCTAAAAAAAGAGGAGTACAAATTAAAATAATACACGATGCAACAAATTATAAAGCATCAAATATAAAAATACTCAGAGAGAATGGAATTTTAGTTAAAGTCGAAAACTATGCAGGAAAAATACATTCAAAAACTATGATAGTAGATGACAAGTATTTAATAATCGGATCAATGAATTTTTCTAAAAACGGCGAAAACAAAAATGACGAAAATGTGCTAATAATAGAAAATAAAATACTTGCAAAATACTATAGAGGCTTTTTTGAATACTTGTGGCAAAAAATTCCTGACAGATACCTGAAACAAGGCATAAGATCAGAGGGAAAATATTCAATAGGCTCTTGTTCAGATGGGATTGATAACAATTTTGACGGAAAAATTGACAAAGATGATATTGGATGTAAATAATTACCAAGGATAATCTTTAGAAATTGTCCAACCATCAACTTGAATTAATCTTGTACAAGCATGACGAGCGGTATTCATACCGCTTGTTGGATTTTTACATTCATCTAACAGTTGAGATCTTGTTTTTATAATATGAGAACTTGTTGATGGAATAAATTTGCCATTAACAAATGAAAATAAAAATGTATGTCTGCCATCATAATTTTCTAGAGAACAATATTTATATTCTACACAGTAAAATAAATGCATATTTTCTTTTGACGAAACATAAGCAACAAAGCCAGAACCATCCACAAATTTTGTATCAAAATATGCGGGCTTATTTGAACTATTTATAATTGAGTCCTGCTGAATATATTTACCTATTGTTGAATTAAACCAATTCATTGAATTTTCACCATTCCTAACAACACTATCATCAAACTGAAAACTATCAGCATCAATAGCATCTTCTGCTTCCCATCTCAAAACAGCTTGACTCATAACTGTATAAAATTTTTGAAGTCTTACTGCAGTAACTTTTTTTTGATGGCTAGCAATTAATGCAGGCATAGTCAAGGCTGCAACTATTCCAATAATTCCAAGTGTTATTAAAACTTCAGCTAATGTGAAAGCTCGTCTCATAAATATTCCCTATATTACTAATTAGTCATACCTTATTAATATTATAACATACTATTAAAATTATGCAACGGAAGCGATTAAAAAATATTAATAAAGAAAAAAAAGATATATTGTTGAGTGCTATTGGTGAAATTATTCATGAAAAAAGAGAAAAAATAGGCAAAGGAATTTTATTACATTCTTATGAATACGATTTATCAAGCAGTTCTCTTTCCTTAATAGAAAAAGGGCAAAGAGATCCTCAAATTACAACTCTTTGGAAAATAGTTAATTCACTTGATATGGATTTTTTAGACTTTATTGAATTATTAATTCAAAAACTTCCTAAAGATTTTAAGATGACAGATGATTAACAATATATAGGAATAGCAACTAAACGTCTATAAAATTGGCTTTCATTGTAACTATCAGGTATCCTGTCCCAATATCGATAAATTGTAATTCCATTATTTTTTAATTCATCGACTAATTTATCTGCATCATATTCATTTTTTGCTAAATAGGGATAACAAAACGGAAAATCGTCATCACTTATAGCAAAGTTTAAACAATTTGTATCATTATATATTTTTTCTAAATTTTGAAAAACAGATTTTCTTTTTGCTTTTTCTAAATCTAAATCAGTATCTTTAAACAATTTATATGTTGTCTCTGACATAAATTTCATATAAAGATTCTCTATTCTTCTTTCATTTTTGCATATTTCATCATAATTTAAAGTTTTTGGAACATATTTATAATCATCTTTATCAATATCAAAAGAAACTTTTTATTGATATACAATAAAGCTCCATCTCTAATATGTGGGAAAAACTTCCTCAAGGAATTAAAAGAAGCAATCCCACTTTGTTCTGCATAAAAAGAATGTGCATTATCAACAATTAAATTAGGATAAATTTTAACTAATTTTTCAACTATTTTTGAACAAACTCCAAAATAATTAGGATAGAGAATATAAGCATTTTTAGGGAAAATACAAGCAGGTGAAAAATCTAAATTAATATGATAAAAATTAATCTTACAATCTTCAGCAAAAGCAACATGACGCAGGCATGAACACAAATAATAAGGAATATAAATTTCTTTAATTCCAAACGCTTTGATTACATACCTAAAGCAATTTCTTGCAGAATTCAAATACACTAATTCCATAAAAAAAATTATAATATAAATTTTTTAAACATCTACAATAAATTTAGGCTTAATATTAGCTTTTTCTATTGCTTTTATACAGTTTGCTTCAGGCTGATCTTTTAATAGCTTTAACAAAGTATCAAAATGCTTTTCAGTTATATATTTCAAAACATCTGCTTCTGTTTTTAAATCTAGCCTTAATTCTCCTATTTTCTCAGCATCAGATATATTTATATTATTTGAATAAATATATTCTATAGCATCTTTTCTCCTTGTATGTAATCTTTGAAAAATTGCATTTTCACCGTTTGGTCTATAGCTTGCTTTATTAGTATCTTGAATTCTTACAGATAACTTATTTATGTCAAATTTATTTGTAGGGAAACGCAAAAGTACAAGGTCACTTGATTTATCAGCTCCTTGTTGTATCAATGAATTTTTACCTAATAAAACAGAGCCAATATTATACTTTTGTCCAGGCTCACCATAATCCACCCAAGTATTTGACCAGCGCTTTGCAAAATTTTTCATATCAAACATAAAGACACCATTCAAATTACTCATTGGAGAAACATCTTTTGATGTTTTAATAACTCCAGACTCAAGCATTGAATTATAATTAGATTTCGTTGTAATGTGGTACAAATATTTAGGGATCTTTGAATTATTTTTCCCCAAAGCTTTTTGAGCACTTTGGATTAGAGTGTCCCCGTATTTAGAAAGCAATTTTATTGTCACAATTTTCCCCTTTTATATTATAAAACATTTTAACTAAAAAAATTGCCTCTAATTTTCTATTATTTTTGCCTCAACTTTTTTAAAAGAATTAACACTGTTATTTAAACTATTTGCAAGCTGTGCTGCAGTTTTGGCATTATAAAATTTACCACTTGTCACAAGTGATGTACATTCTAATTGGTCTAAATCATCTTCATCATCAATATTAAATGCAATAACATCAATAGTCACATCTTTCCTTACTTTTATCAACTCTAAAACAAAAGAACAAGGACTTTCATCACAATTTTCCCCACCATCAGTCAACAAAATTATATGTTTTTTACCAGAAAATCCTAAAAAATCATTTTTTACTGCTTGCTTTAATGAATAAGTAATAGGGGTCATTCCTCTTGGTTTAATATCAAATAGAGAATTTCTAATATTTATTCCATTTGCAACAGAAATTGGAGAAACAAGCGAAGATGCTCTACAAGCCTCAAAAGGAGTTAGACCCATTCTATGCCCATAAACTCTTAATCCGACTGATATATTAGGATTTAAATTCGGTAAAATCGATTTCATAGTGTCAACCATCAAATCAACTTTTCTTTTCCCTTCTAAATACTCAGACATGCTATTTGAATAATCTAGAATAAATAATATTCTCTCATTTTCTTCTGAATTTTCAATTTCATAATTATCAGGAGAATAAACTCCATAATTTGAAGCAAATACAGGTATTGTTAAACTAATCATTAAAAATATAATTAAAATTTTATTCATAACAAATATATAATTAACTCAAGAATAATCATATTACCCTTTACAACAGGACATATAAAGTTGACGATTATTTTTTGTTGCAATATTATAAAAGTAATCAGAAATTGGCGGAGAAATTATGAATAGCACTGAAATTATTAAACAAGCAGAAAAAGCAATCAGAAATGAATTTGAAAGAATTGAAGATATAAGAGACTTTAACCAAGAAAAAGTTTTAAATGCTTTTATAGAAAATAAAGTAGCACCGGAACATTTTTATACAGTATCAGGCTACGGACATGATGACTTAGGACGAGAAGTATTAGACAAAGTTTTTGCTGATGTATTCAAAGCAGAAAAAGCTCTTGTAAGAATTCATTTTGCATCAGGCACACACACTCTTGCCTGCTGTCTTTTTGGGAATTTAAAATATGGAGACAAATTAATTTCAGTAGCAGGTGCCCCATATGACACAATGCAAGAAGTAATTGGCACTGCCGGAGATGATTTAACCAAAGAAGACTCTCTTATTGGAAACGGTGTTTTGTATGATGAAGTACCTCTAAAAAATGGTACAGATATTGATTTTGAAAAACTTGATGAAATGATAGATAAAACCGTAAAAATGGTATTAATCCAACGTTCAAAAGGCTATTCTACAAGAAAATCTTTATCAATTGAAACAATTGGAAAAATCTGTGAAATAGTAAAAAAGAATAATCCAAATTGTATTTGTTTCGTAGATAATTGCTACGGAGAATTTGTGGATACAAAAGAGCCTCTTGAAGTAGGTGCTGATTTAATAGCAGGTTCATTAATTAAAAATCCTGGAGGCGGACTAGTAGAAGCCGGAGGCTATATTGCAGGTAAAGCAAAATTCGTAGATAAATGTGCAAACAGATTAACTGCACCTGGCATAGGTTCAGAAGGAGGTGCAATGTTTAATCAACACAGATTAATATTCCAAGGATTGTTTATGGCACCATCAGTAGTTTGTGACGCTGTAAAAGGTGCAGTTCTAGCAGCTAAAATCTTTGATGAAATAGGATATGATTCATATCCTAAATACAATGAAAAAAGAACTGATATTATCCAAAACATAACATTTGGTTCGCCTGAACCACTAGAACATTTTTGCAGAACTATACAATCATTATCACCAGTCAATGGCTTTGTAACTCCAATTCCTGAATATATTCCAGGATATGAAGATCAAGTTATAATGGCAGGAGGAACATTTATTGAAGGTTCAACTATTGAATTGTCTGCCGATGGCCCAATGAGAGCTCCATATGTTGCTTATATGCAAGGTGGTTTAACTTATGCACACATAAAAATTGCATTAAGAAAAATCTTGGACAGAGTAACTAATTTATAATATACCTTCCATCATTTGATTTAAAACAACTTTTGCTGCACGAATAGAAACGGCAAAAGATGTTCCTTCAAGGTTATTGATTATTTTAAACTTATCACTTTTATAAGGAATATCAATATCACCAGTACCAGTAAACATAAAGCCTTCTGGAAGCTGAATTACAGGAAATTCGCCTTTTTCATAATGTTGTGTAAAATAAGAATTTCGAGACGCAGTAAATTCAGATAATTTTTTCTTATCATTTAAACAACCAACACCTTCTACACGTTTAAACGAAAGATACTTGTTGTAATATTTTCTTCCACCATTACCAGATGCCATAAATATTCTTACATTTGAAGGAACCTTTTCAAAAAATTTTTCATTTTCATCTGTCATATCAATCAATTTATTTGCTAATTCCTTAGGATTAAATTTTAATTTCTTATGAAAAATTTTATTATATAAAATTTTTAATTTTGATGAAGTATCAACTAAAACATTTGAAGAAAATGCGCATGAAATAGCAGAAACATTATCATTTATTTGATTTAATAAATTTCGATTAGCCTCAAATTTATCTTTCCATAAACATATTTTAATATCTGCAAAAGGATTAAAACGCCTAATAAAAATTGATGTTAAATCAGAATGAGAAACATTATTAATATTTTGAAATTTTTTATCAGTATCCAATTCAAAAACAATAATAGTTTTCTTCTTAATTGCTGCATTTTTGATAAATCTACCTGTGCTATCTAATATACGAATATTTTGTATACCATCATCTGACTCACCATCTTTTAATAAGAAATATGCTTTATTGTCTCTTGGATTTACCCATCTTACCCTTGTGAAATTTGATTCAACAGTATTATCTTTTAAAACTAAATAATCTTTATAAGTAGCATTTTTAAAAGATTTATCATAAAAGCAATCAATATCCCTTAAAGCTATTTTATTCATTTTTCTAGCTTCAATCATTTCTGGGGTAGAGAATCTAGGCAAATAAAAAAAATTTGCCTTATTATATGATAGTCTCGGATTTATTCCATGCAATTTTTCAAACTTTTTGGGAATTACATTGTTTCCAATTGAATTACAAATCTTATTTAAAATCATAATTTTTTACTAATTCTAAAAAAATAATGTTCCTAATAATAAAAATTTGACACAATGTTAAGAATCGTTAAGAGTAAAATAGCTACTAATAACTAATTCTTAAGGATTAGTAAAAAAAAATTAGTAAAATAGAGTTGAATGAAAAATTTTTGTGTTATGCTGTTGAAGTACCCCGAAATTTGGGTGAAATAGTTTACATAGTATAAGAAGAGGAAGGTTAATATGTCATTACCAAATGTAGCATATTTCTCAATGGAAATCGCATTAGATCAATCATTAAAAATCTATTCAGGTGGTTTAGGATTTTTAGCTGGTTCACATATGCTATCAGCAGGATATTTGCAAATGCCTATGGTTGGTGTAACTATGTTATGGTCATACGGTTATTATGATCAAAGAATTGCACAAGATGGTCAAGTTGAAGTAGCTTATATTAGAAAATATTATGATTTTCTTAAAGATACAAACGCTACTACAGAAGTTGAAATTTTTGGAGAAAAAGTAAAAGTTAAAGCATATTTAGTTGAACCAGAACTATTCGGTGCTTGCCCTGTATATTTATTAACAACAGATATCGAAGGAAACAGCGATTGGGCAAAAAGCATTTCACATAAATTGTATGACGGAAATGAAAAAATCAGAATCGCTCAGGAAACAGTATTAGGTGTCGCAGGTGTAAGAATTCTTCAACAAATTGGTTACAACTTTGATGTTGTTCATATGAATGAAGGACACGCTCTTCCAGCTGCATTCGAATTACTAAGACAATACAATGGTAATTTAGAAGAAGTTAAAAAGAAAACTGTATTTACAACACACACACCAGTTGCTGCTGGTAACGAAGTTCACTGGGTAGATACATTAATGGAAGGTGGATTCTTTGCTGGATGTTCAAGAGAAAAGGCAGTGGAACTTGGTGGAGAAAACTTCTCTCTAACAGTTGCAGCTTTAAGAATGTCAAGAATTGCAAACGCTGTATCACAATTACACGGATTAGTTGCTAACAAAATGTGGGAATGGGTTGACGGCAGATGTCCAATCAGAGCTATTACAAATGCCGTAAACTTACATTACTGGCAAGATGAAAGAATTAAAAAAGCTGATACCCCAGAAAAATTATTAGCAGTTAAACGTGAAATGAAAGAAGAATTGTTTGAATACGTTGCAAACGTAGCAGGCAAAAGATTTGATCCTGATGTATTAACAATAACTTGGGCAAGAAGATTTGCGGATTACAAACGTGCTTGGTTAATTCTTATGGATAATGACAGAATTACAAGACTTCTTGATGAAAATAAAATCCAAATTATTTTTGCAGGTAAATTCCACCCAGATGATGTTATGGGTAAAGAAATGTTTAACAAACTTCTTAACCGTTCACACAGCTTGAAAAACGTTGTAGTATTACCTGGTTATGAATTAGAATTATCTGGAAAATTAAAACGTGGTTCAGATATTTGGTTAAATACACCATTAAGACCATTCGAAGCATCAGGAACTTCTGGTATGTCTGCGAATGCAAACGGTGCTCTACACTTATCAACATTTGATGGTTGGACAGTAGAAGGTACATTTGACGGTATTAATGGTTACACTATTGAATACCCAGAATTAGATGATGAAATGCCTTGGGAAGAACGTCATTGGAAAGATCATGAATGTATGATGAATAAAATTGAAAATGAAATTATCCCAACATACTATGAAAATAAAGCTGAATGGGCTCGTCTAATGCAACAAGCAATTAGAACATCTGAAGCTTATTTCAACTCTGATAGAATGGTTGTAGAATACTATAACAGATTATACAAACCAATTGCTCATAATGACTCAAGCTCAGGAGAAAAGAAAAAAGAAATGAATATTTCTGAAACTCCTACATTTGATGCTTGGACATTCGCAAATATTAAATAAACTTATAATATAAAGTTTTTCAAGGGATTACGAATTTCGTAATCCCTTGTTTTTTAACTTAAATATGAAGAAATATTACAAATAACTAATCAAATATTAAAGATTATTTAGAATAATGTCG
>ENA-UEPJ01001046-UEPJ01001046.1-human-gut-metagenome-genome-assembly--contig:-NODE-1046-length-35008-cov-6.111219_pt1 | contig 35008 bp, 26 predicted proteins | sample MGYA00242890_ERZ507896 | MGnify/ENA primary metagenome ERZ507896 (study PRJEB26167, sample SAMN06115508) | human gut metagenome | host: Homo sapiens | place: China:Qinghai | collected 2015-08-20... | reverse complement strand
CACAATTTTTCAGCAGCTTTCCCGATTTTCAATCGTCCATATTTCGCAGACGCTCAATACCGCAACTATAAAATTCTTCTTGGACGTCCGGTTGTTGCTCCGAATTCACCGCCGTCTCCGCCGCGTCTTCTCAGTTCGTCAGCCTCGTCTCCGAAGATCTCACTTACAAATGCACCTGCTCCTACTGCGGAAGAGTATGCTTTACTTACTGTTACGATCTTCTTGATCTCATATGGTGGGATACCTGCTCCGATCGCACCGTATGCTGCCAAGGTGGAAGAAGAGGTTACCATTGGATAAATTCCGTGATCTGGATCTTTTAAGGTACCAAGCTGACCTTCTAATAAGATCTTCTTGCCTTCCTTGATTGCTTTGTCCAAGAATAAAGAAACATCTCCGACATACGGAGCGACCATGTCTCTGTACTCATGCAAAGTAGCTAATAACTCTTCTTCCTTTAATAATGGTTTGTGATACATATGCTCAAGCATAATGTTCTTTGTCTCGCAGGTACGTTTTATTTTTGCCTGTAATAATTCCTCGTCGAATAACTCACTTACCTGGAAACCGATCTTTGCATATTTGTCTGAATAAAATGGTGCGATACCGGACTTGGTAGAACCGAAAGAATTCTTTCCAAGACGCTCCTCTTCATACTGATCGAAAAGAACGTGGTAAGGCATAACCATCTGTGCTCTATCTGAAATCATGATTTTTGGTGCAGGCACATTGCGGTCTGTGATCGATTTGATCTCACTTATTACCTTCGGGATATCCAGTGCAACACCGTTTCCGATAATGTTGGTGATGTGGCTGTGGAATACACCGGATGGCAATGTATGTAATGCAAATTTACCATAGTTGTTTACGATGGTGTGACCTGCATTTGCTCCACCCTGAAAACGGATAACGATGTCCGCTTCATCTGCAAGCATATCTGTGATTTTTCCTTTTCCCTCGTCGCCCCAGTTAGCGCCTACTACTGCTGTAACCATTTGATTTTCCTCCTGCATAAAAAAAGTGATGGTCTGTAAAAACCATCACACTTTCCTGTTTTTACTTTATGATTATACACGAATATATGTCATAAGTAAAATTAATATTCATTATATTTGATATAATTGTTTATTATATCATGAAGCAAAGCTTCATGATCGACATTCGCCGTTCGCCGAATGCATAAATGCATTCTTCTCACTTGCGCTCATTATATCATGATATTCCATATGCCATCAGACACCATTGGTTTCAGAAACATGGAAACCAAAAGCGTAACTGCCAGAATCAGGACAGGTTCATATCGTACCAAAATTCCTTTCGAATCCACTGATTTTAAAGAGAACGGAAAAGAAAATCTTCTGCTTATTTCATATCCCAGCACGGTTCCTGCCGTATTGGTGATCAGATCATCAATATCCGTAAGCCGGAATGTAAATATCTGTAATAGTTCAATCCCCAGTGATACCGCGAGTCCCATGAAAAACATAGTTTTGAAAGACCGGAAATTCTTCCAGACCGCAGATACAAAAAATCCCATCGGTATAAATAAAATGATATTCAAAATCGTATTTTTCATATATGCAAACGGACTATTTACAATGTCTGCAAACGGTATCAGATTCAGTCCAAAATCCATCTGAAATGTCCCAACCGCAGGGACACCCACAACCGAAAACAGAGCAATCGCATAAAATGCAAATATCAGTTTTACACAAAATGGTTTAAATTCCCATTTCCTGTAGATTGTACACTGCAAAATAGCCAAAGCAGGAATCACAAAAATAGCAGCTGAGACACAATCTATCCCGATTGATAATAAACGCATCATTGACGTTTCCCCCTAAATATCCTGATCTTGCATATAAATTTATCATATTCCTGCCCGCAATCCCATTTATATTCCATTAAGATTGATGAAGATTTGATGAACTTTTTCTGACATTTTCACTACGGAACAAGCAGAAAATCGTATAGTTTTTCTGCCGCTGCCGACATCGGTGCACGCTCGTTTGAGACAATGCAAAACTCGCGTTCCGGTATCGCCTTGTCAAATTTCAATACGAATAATTCCCCATTTTCAATGTATTTTTCTGCGAAATCCGACACGACACTGGCAACACCGAGGTTGCGCACCGCAAACTGAATGAGCATATCGCTCGTCGCAAGTTCAAATTCCGGCCGGACAAATGTGCCGCGCTCTGCCAGATAATCCTCCACATATTTTCTTGTGGAAGTGCTTCCCTCTAAGCACATCACCGGAAGATTTTCAAGCTCTTTATAGCTTAATTTTCCACCCTTTAAATACTCAAACTTTTTTCCCGCCACAAAGACATCCTGAATTTTGCGCACAGGCGTCATTTTAAAATCGTATTTGTTGTTCACCGGGGTACTGATAATCCCAAAATCAATTTTTCCGTCCTGCAAATGTTTCAATGTCTCCGGTGTCGGGGCATTCGTCACAGTCACTTTGATCTGCGGAAATGCATCATGGAACGCCTCCAGATAAGGAAGCAGATAAAACTGCAATGTCATGTCACTGGCACCCACACAGATTTCTCCGGCATCTAAGTTTAACATCTCCGAGAGTTTTTTCTCCCCGGTGAGGATTGTCTCATATCCTTTTCTCACATATTCTGCAAGCAGTCCGCCTTCTTTTGTCAAGCGCACGCCTTTGGATGTCCGCACAAAGAGAGCGCAGGAAAGATCACTTTCTAAATGCTTGACTGCCTGGCTGACTGCCGGCTGTGAGATGGAAAGTGCCTCTGCTGCGAGGGAGATACTGTTGTATTTGGATACATAATAAAAAATTTTGTAGTATTCGAGGTTTGTCTGCATTATTTTACTCCGTGATTTTACTGTGACTTGCAAATAATTGCTTTCTTATTATAACAGTTTCCCACGAAAAAATCTTTTCTTTTGCGAAAACAAAAAATTTATATTTTTTCGCAAAAATAAACATTGTCTTTTTGCGGTCCATGCCTTATACTAAGTTGCTGAAACGTAAAGAATATGCGTGTTGAGGCTAAAAAACACGGACAGATTTTTAACTATTTTATAAATCAAGGAGTACAGATTATGACAAAAGACATGACAATGGGAAGCCCGCTCAGAATGATCTTACTTTTTTCCGTTCCGGTTTTACTGGGAAATATTTTTCAGCAGTTTTATAACATGGTGGATACGATCATTGTCGGGCAGTATCTTGGTGAGGATGCTCTGGCTGCGGTAGGCTCTACCGGATGTCTGATGTTCCTTGTATTAGGATTTGCAAATGGTATTGCGCAGGGATTTGGCGTTATGGTCTCCCACGCCTTCGGTGCAAAAGATTTCAAGCTGTTAAAGCATTATGTCGCACTCTCCCTGATACTGACTGCCATTGTATCGTTACTTCTGACTATCCCTACAGTGGCAGCTTCCAGACAGTTTCTTATTTTAATGAAAACACCGGACAATATCTTAGGACTCGCAGACTCTTATATTAAAGTCATTTTCGCCGGTATCCTGCTCACGATGTCCTACAACGTTGCCGCCGGTATTTTAAGAGGGATCGGCGACAGCAAAACACCGCTGTATTTCCTGATTCTCTCTTCCTTTTTAAATATTGTGCTCGACCTGTTTTTGATCGTCGTCGTAAAACTTGGAACCGCAGGCGCTGCCTATGCAACGATCATTGCGCAGGGTGTCTCCGCACTGCTTTGCTTTATTTATATGTTCCGCAAATTCGACATTTTAAAAACCAGCCGGGAAGATTACTATCTCGACGGATACGGTGTGTTCAATATGCTTTCCATCGGTATTCCGATGGCGCTCAACTATTCCATCACCGCTATCGGAACCATGATCCTGCAGGGTGCAGTCAATATTTTCGGTTCCAGTGTTGTGGCTGCCTTCACTGCCGCCTCCAAAGTGGAAAACCTCTCCACCCAGACCATGCCGACACTCGGCACTGCGATTGCCACCTACTGCGGTCAGAACCTCGGCGCAGGAAAATACAAACGTATCTACGAGGGAATGCGCAAAGGATTTTTCATCTGCATTTTTATCTCGCTTGCTGCCTCTGCCATCTGCGTATTCGGCGGACGTTTTATTGTGAGCTGGTTTGTGAGCAATCCTTCTGAAGAAATTTTCGACTATGCCATGCAGTATCTGAACACCATCAGTTTCTTCATGCTGCCGCTCGCATGGATTTTCCTTTACCGGAACGCCCTGCAGGGCTTAAACCGCGGACTTGTTCCAATGTTAAGCGGTGTTGTGGAAATGGTGTGCCGTATTATCGTAATCGCCGTCACCTTAAATCCGTTCGGTTACTGGGCAGTCCGTCTGGCAAGCCCGATCACATGGCTGTTCACCGGAATCCTTCTGATCGTAACGTATTTTATCTGGGAAAAACAGAGCCGGAAAAAACATTCCGGTTCATCGGACTAAAATTTTAGTTTTCCACCCCACTTCTGAACAGTCTCCACAAGCTGTATCAGATACCGGAACACCGGCTCCGTGATGACTGCGAACACGATCATGAGCATTGCACATTTTCCTGTGACCGCCGTGATTGCAAACAGTTCACTGAAAAACAGCATACAAAATAACCAGCCGATGACCATCGCTGCGATCAGGATCGCATGCGGTGTTGTCATCGGTTTTGCTATATGATAAAGGATCATGAAGCCGACAACTGCGATCAGGATCGTGCACGACGTGGAAACGCACTCTTTTTCCACTCCGAACTCCCTGCAGAAAATCACCAGACCGCTCACCACGATAAAATCTGTAATCCCAGCCGGAAGCGCCTGGATCAGGACATTGGTAAGAAAATGCCCATGGATCTGATTCCGGTTCTGCTCCAGCGCCAGAAAAAATGACGGAATCCCGATCGTAAAAACACTGATGAGCGACACCTGCGATGGCTCCAGCGGATAATCAATCAGAAACAGCATGGAAAATACGGCTAAGAGCATGGAGAAAATGTTCTTGACCAGATAAAGGCTGGCAGTGCGCCCGATGTTGTTCACCACCCGCCGCCCTTCCATGACAACCGCCGGCATTTTATTGAAATCGTTATCGAGCAGCACAAGCTGTGCCACATGCGAAGCCGCCTCACTGCCTGATGCCATCGCAATGCTGCAGTCTGCATCTTTTAACGCAAGAATATCGTTCACGCCGTCTCCGGTCATTGCCACGGTCTTTCCCTGCTCTTTTAATGCCTGCACCAGAAGACGTTTCTGCTCCGGTGTCACCCTGCCGAACACCGTGTATTTTTTTGCTGCCTTCCGCACTGCCTCCGCTGTTTTCAACGTTGCTGCGTCCACCTGTTTTTCCGCATGGCGGATTCCCGCTTTCTTTGCAATCTCCGATACCGTGACCGGATTGTCCCCGGAGATCACTTTCACTTCCACTCCCCGCTTGGAAAAGTAACGGAATGTATCCATTGCCCCCTCCCGGATTGCATTATTGAGCAGGATAAATGCAATGGGAGTTGCATTTTCTGTCAGTTCTTTTCCATCCAGATTCCCCTCATACTCTGCAAATACAAGCACACGATATCCCTTTTCCAGAAATACTTCGATTGTTCCCTGAACAGCCGCATAATCCTGCCGCAGCACAAATTCCGGTGCGCCGACCACATAAGCTTTTCCTGCCAGAACCACTCCGCTGTATTTTGTGGCAGACGAAAACGGGACGATTTTTTCTGCACTGTTTTCCAACGGCTCCGTAAAATACTGCTGCAATGCCTCCATCGTTGCATTGTCGCACGGCAGGGCACGCACACAGTCAGAGAGCAGCTTTGCAATTTTATTTTTGTCTTCCGATTGCTGGTCTGCTTCCTGTTCTTTCGCTGCAAGGTTCTGGTCTTTTGCAAGGATAAACTGTGCCACTTCCATTTCCGGCACGGTAATGGTTCCGGTCTTATCCACACACAGTACATTTACCCGCGCCAGTGTCTCGATACATTTCATGTCATGGATCAGTACCTTTTGTTTTCCAAGCCTCATCACCGACACCACCATCGCCACACTTGCAAGAAGGTACAGACCTTCCGGGATCATTCCGAGAATAGCCGCCACCATGCCCGTCACACTATCTTTCATCGTTGCCCCGGAAAAAAAGTATTGCTGTAAAAACAGGATCGCCCCGATCGGCAAGATGATCACGCCCACGGTCTGCACAAGGCGGTTCAACGCCCGGATCATCTCCGACTGCTCGCCCTCTTTTGTCTGTGTTGCCTGTAACATCAGTCCTGAAATATAAGAATCTTTTCCCACTTTTTCGAGTTTTGCCAGGCACTCTCCCGATATCACAAAACTCCCCGAGAAAAGCGGATCTCCCTCTTTTTTTATAATCTCATCGGCCTCCCCTGTGATCAAAGCCTCATTGACCGTGATATTGCCGGATAACACCAGTGCGTCCGCCGGAATCTGTCCACCTGCTGAAAGCGTTATCACATCATCCTGCACCAGTTCATCCGCCAAAACCTCCTGATTACTTCCGTTGCGCCGGACCGTGATTTTCGGTGTATTTAATATCGTAAGATCATCCAGAATCTTTTTGGAACGCAGCTCCTGGATGATCCCGATCAACATATTTGCAATAATAATAGGTAAAAAAGTAAGATCCCGAAAAGATCCCACCACGATCAGAAGGATCGTAATGATCAAAAAAATAAGATTATAATAAGTTACAACATTTGAGCGGATGATCTGTGCCACTGTCTTTGTGGAAGAATCTACGCTTTCATTCGACAACCCTGCTTTTTTCCGAAATTCCACTTCAGCAGTGGACAGTCCACTCATATTCTGGCACATTCTGCATCTCTCCATCTCACTTTATGATGCTTTAGTATGCCCTGTTTTTTGTTAAACTATTTGAACAATCGCTAACTGTTCTTTATTTTGCTTTTAGTGCCCAGACAGCTTTGATCTGGCTTCTGATTTTTCCATAGTCCCATTTCTGGCCACTGCGGTATAAAGAAAACGGATCGTTAATGGAAAATCCTTCATCATCATAGTCATAGAGCAGGATAAAATGTCCCCCTGTAGTGAAATCTCCCTGCCGCACGGAGCAGATCACGATATCTCCCTGATCTAAGTGCTGTTTGATCTCAGTCTGGCTGATATTGATCTGCTCGGAGCGGACACCGTAAGCTGCCGCCCCCTCTTTCATAAGCGACCACATCGTTCCTGTGCCGGACATATAAAACCCTTCCTGCATGGCAAATTTTGCGATTGCGGCCGGAGTTGCCTCCTCATTTCCAGTCAGCGCAACTACTGCCATCGCCAGTGTTGTCGGACCGCATCCGCTGATCGCGACATTGCTGTCATCCCCATATGCAAGGCAGCCCCAGCGTTTATCCCACTGTAAAAAGAGCGGATATTCTTCCTGTAACTCTTTCTCTGTCAGTTCTGCTTTATCATAATCCCTTGTATTCCCTTTGTAATCAGCTACAAATGCGATCATTTCCGGATTATTTGCCAGATTGATCAGTAATTTTTCCGGATATTTCTCTGCATTTTCCACGATCTGTGCGTAGCGTTCATCTGACGCTTCCATCTGTTCTAACTGTCTGATTGCCTGATTTAAGGAATAATCTACCGGTTTTGATAACACAACCTGTGGAATCTCCGCAAACGGATCATTCGTTTCTTCGCTGTCTGCCGGTTCTTCGACAGTTTCTGTAGCAGACTGTTCCTCTTTTTCCGTTCCATCTGCTGTTGTTCCATTATCTACGTTATTTGTAATTTGATTTTCTTTTTTCTCTTCACCGGAGTTATCCTGCGCTGATGCCAGCACTTCTTCTGTTTTTCCAAGTTTGATCTCAGGAAAATATCTTCCACAGACACATCCCAGTAAAAAAGATGTCAAAAGCATTACACTCAAAACGATTTTTCTTTTCCGTACAAGCTTTTTCTGTCTCAGTCTTCTTTCGTCTAATTCTGTCTGATTCTGTATCTGGCGCTGATTCTGCTCCTTCATCTATCGGTAACCTCTCTCGTATTTCTTTCTTGCGTAGCGTGTTCTATTATATACATAAACCCTGCAATTTTGCTACCCTCTTCATAAAATATTAATAAAACTTTGGGTTTTCTTTGGAATACTTACAGAAAAAAACAGGTGCCAAATGTATGATCCATTCAGCACCTGCCCTGTCCTGTCTGTTTTTATTTGTTGCTGAGATATTCGTGAATACCCTTAGCTGCTGCTTTACCGGCACCCATCGCAAGGATAACAGTTGCTGCACCTGTCACAGCGTCACCACCGGCATAAACACCTTCTTTGGAAGTTGCACCGGTCTCTTCTTCCGCAATAATGCATTTTCTGCGGTTGATATCAAGACCTTTTGTAGTGGATGAAATCAGAGGGTTTGGAGAAGTACCAAGTGACATGATCACAGTATCTGCCTCGATCTCATATTCAGAGCCCGGAATCTCAACCGGACTTCTTCTTCCGGAAGCATCCGGTTCGCCAAGTTCCATTTTGATCACTTTTGCACCCTTTACACAACCGTTTTCATCCACTAATAATTCGGTTGGATTCTGGAGAAGATCAAAGATGATACCCTCCTCTTTTGCGTGGTGTACTTCCTCTTTACGGGCCGGAAGTTCTTCCTCACCACGACGATATACGATATGTACCTCTGCACCCAGTCTTCTTGCTGTTCTGGCAGCGTCCATTGCCACATTACCACCACCTACTACGATGACTTTCTTACCTGCTTTGATCGGTGTGTCGTAATTGTCCAGAAAAGCTTTCATAAGGTTATTTCTTGTTAAATACTCATTGGCTGAGAATACACCCATTGCCTGTTCGCCCGGAATACCCATAAATCTTGGGAGTCCTGCACCGGATCCAATGAAGACTGCCTCAAAGCCCTCGTTGTCCATCAACTCGTCGATTGTTACGGATTTACCGATGACAACGTTGGTCTCGATCTTTACGCCCAGTGCCTTTACATTCTCCACTTCAGCGGCAACCACTTTCTGCTTTGGAAGACGGAATTCAGGGATACCGTAAACCAAAACACCGCCTGCCTGATGCAATGCCTCGAAAATCGTCACATCATAACCAAGCTTTGCAAGATCTCCTGCACAGGTAAGACCTGCCGGGCCTGAGCCGATCACTGCTACTTTATGTCCATTTAACTTTTCTGCCTTTTTCGGTTTAATGCCATGTTCTCTTGCCCAGTCCGCAACAAAACGCTCTAATTTACCGATTGCTACAGGCTCTCCTTTGATTCCACGGATACATTTTCCCTCGCACTGTGTCTCCTGTGGACATACACGGCCACAGACTGCCGGAAGTGCGGAAGACTCGCTGATCACATGGTAAGCAGCCTCAAAATTACCTTCTTTGACTTCTGCGATAAATCCCGGAATATTGATGGATACCGGACATCCTTTCATACACTGTGCATTTTTACAGTTTAAGCAGCGGGCAGCTTCTGCCATTGCTTCTTCTTCATTATATCCCAAACATACTTCTTCAAAGTTCGCTGCACGAACGGCTGGCTCCTGCTCACGAACCGGAACTCTAGTTAATACGTCCATTTTTTCCTCCTGATTCTATGTAACTGACCAGACAGCTTTCTCTCTGATCTGCAAAATTTCTGATTTTTAACTGTTACAATTGCCGCATCCACCGTGATGTGTTGCACCTTCCTGTAATTTCAGCATGGCTCTTCCCTCTTCGGTCTTATACTGAGCCTGTCTTCTCATTGCCTGATCAAAATCAACCAGATGTCCGTCGAACTCCGGTCCGTCTACACATGCAAATTTCACTTCATCGCCGACAACCAGACGACATGCACCACACATTCCGGTTCCGTCTACCATGATCGGATTCATGGAAACAACCGTTGGAATTCCTAATTCTTTTGTCAGTTTGCAGACAAATTTCATCATGATCATTGGTCCGATTGCCACACAGTGGTCATAACGGTTACCATTATCCCAGAGTTCCTGCAGCTGTGCAGTACCGGTTCCCTTGAAACCGTACGAGCCATCATCCGTTGTCACATAAAGGTTTGTGGCAACTTTTTTCATCTCATCCTCTAAGATCAGTAAATCTTTGTTACGGGAACCCATGATAACATCACAGTCAACGCCGTGCTCATGCAGCCATTTTACCTGAGGATAAACCGGAGCTGTACCGACACCGCCTGCAACAAATAAAATTTTCTTTTTCTTTAATTCTTCGATATCTTCATGGATCAGATCCGATGGGCATCCCAGAGGTCCAACGAAATCTTCAAAAGCATCCCCTTCCTGCAAGCTTACCATACGCTCTGTGGAAGCTCCTACGGTCTGGAATACGATCGTGATCGTTCCCTCTTCCCTGTCGTAATCACAGATGGTAAGCGGAATACGTTCACCTTCCTCATCAATTTTTACAATCACAAACTGTCCCGGTTCGCAATACTGCGCAACACGGGGAGCCTTGACATCCATAAGATAGATCTTGTCTGCCAGTTTTTCTCTTCTAACGATTGGATACATGTTTTTCCTCCTTGTATATACTCACTGCCTTTTTCATCTCTGTAATCGTTTTCCTTAATCACGAATCTCCTATGAAAATATACATTTTTTTAGCATTACTTTATATAATAAAGGAAAAGCCGTTAGATTTCAACGGCTTTTCCCTTGTTTTATTGCTTTTTCATATAATTGAAACATACTAATTATTTATAGCTTCTATTCTTACTACACCACTATTATGCCTCCACTTTGGAAAACAGAATTCTGTCATTATCCAATGCCTTTCCGGCACGGACTGCAAACTGCTCTAACAGATCATCCACTGACATCTTTTCCCGTTCTTCCCCGGAAACATCCAGCACAATATTTCCCGAATCCATCATGAGGGTACGGTTTCCAAGTTCAAGCGCCTGATGCATGTTGTGCGTGACCATAAGGCAGGTGATGTTCTGCTCTGACACTATCTTTTTTGTGAGGTTCAGTACTTTCTCTGCGGTGGCAGGGTCTAAAGCTGCGGTATGCTCATCCAGCAGCAAAATCTTAGGAGTCACCATCGTTGCCATCAAAAGTGTGAGTGCCTGACGCTGTCCACCGGACAAAAGTCCGACCGGCTGCTTCATACGGTCTTCTAACCCCATGTCAAGCAGTGCGAGCTGCTCTCTGAATTTTTTCTTGTCCGCTGCCTTGATCCGGCTGAAATAGGCATTCTTTGAAGTAGTCGTGCGCAGGTAGGCAAGCGCCATATTCTCCTCGATCGTCATATGTGGTGCGGTTCCCTTCAATGGATCCTGAAACAAATGACCAATCACTTTACTGCGGACATGCTCTTTCTGATAGGTAATGTCCTCACCATCCAGCATGATCAGTCCTTTGTCTGCAAAAAAGGCTCCTGTTATCGCATTAAACAGCGTTGATTTTCCGGCTCCGTTGCTTCCTACGATCGTTGCAAAATCCCCCTGCTTTAAGGTGAGATTCAGATTTTTTAATGCACATTTTTCATTGACAGTTCCCGGATTAAAAGTTTTGCTGACATCGCGCATCACAAGCATTGCGTTCTTCTCTGCCATTATCTTTCTCCTCCTTCGCTGTCATTTTTCATAATCTCCTGAACGTATATCTGGTTCTGAGCCTTTGCGGCACGTTTCTGCCGGTAAAAATTCATCTGCTTTTTCAGATATGGGAATGCGATCGCCACGGCTACAATGATTGCAGAAACAAGTTTTAAACACTCTGCCGGTACATTTAATCTCAGGGCAACTGCCACGATAAAACGATACAGGCAGCTTCCTAAAATAACGCCGGTCACACGCTGTAACATACCGCCTTTTCCAATGATAGATTCCCCAATGATCAGGCTGGCGAGTGCGATTGTTACCATTCCGGTTCCAAGATTGATATCACAGGATTTCTGATACTGCGCAAGCAGTCCGCCGGAGAGACCGGTCAGGGCATTGGCAACACAAAGTCCGATCGTGATCATGGCACTTGTATTAATGCTGGAAGCTCTTACCATATCCGGATTATCTCCGGTTGCGCGGATGGAAAGTCCAAGCCTTGTATTTAAAAAGAAAGAGATCAGCACTCCTACAATGATAACGATCAGTGCAGCCACGATCAGTTTATACCACGTTCCACCGATCGCTGTTTTTGCCCAGGTAAAAACGGATTCACAGTTGAATAAGTTCATGTTGGAAGCGAATCCCATTACTGCAATATTAATTGTATACAATCCGGTATTTACGATGATTCCCGCCAAAATGGACTGAATCCCCATTTTTGTCTGTAAGAAAGCGGTCACAAAACCGGAGCAGACACCAGCTGCCATCGCTGCAAATAATCCAAATATCGGATGACCTGCAAGTGTCACCGATGCACAGACGGCACATCCCAATGTAAAACATCCATCGGTCGAAAGATCCGCAATGTTTAAAATACTGAAGGATATAAATAATGCCAGTGCGACCAGTGCATAGATAAAACCAAGTTCTAATGCACTCTGTACAATTGATAATGTAATAATGGAACCCATACCTTAATTAAACTCCTCTGCTGTTACTGTCTCGATCAATTCGGAACACATATCTTTAAAGATAGAATAATCGATTCCGACTTTTTCTGCAATCTCTGTATTTACGGTTACGATACCGCTGTCTAATGTTTCTACCGGTGTTGTGGCCGGATCTGCTCCGTTTGCAAGAATGTCTGCAACCATGTCTGCTGTCTTTGTTCCGAGTGTCTCATAGTTGACGCCGTATCCTAAGAATGCTCCGTTTAAAGCAAAGGAATCTGCACTTGTGTAGTGAGGGATACCTGCGTCTGCAAATTTTTCAAAAATCGCAAGTTCTGCTGTCATAACAGTGTTGTCCTGTGGTGTAAAAATAGCGTCTACTTTTTCTGCCACCAGGGAATCTGCTGCTGCCTGGATCTCACCGGTTGTTGTACCTGTTTTTTCTACATAGGAAATCCCATGTTCATCGCAGTAATCTTTTGCCGCCTGAATAGCACTTGTGGAAGAATCCTGGCTCTTATCATACAGAAATCCGATTTTTGCAGCATCCGGATCCGCTGCCAAAATGAAATCCATGATCTGTGCCACATCAATTGCATCGGATGTTCCTGTAATATTGGCACCCGGAGCATCTGCACTTGCTACAAGTCCTGCTCCGACCGGATCTGATACTGCGGAAAATACAATCGGGATCTGATTATCTTCCGTTGCGTTCTGCATGATCATTGCTGCCGGCGTTGCGATCGGAATGATCACATCGACACCCTCTGCCACAAGATCTGCTGCGATCTGGTTCAGGGTAGAGGAATCTGCCTGACCATTATAGGTGTAATCTGCATAATCAAATGTCACACCAAGTTCTGCTCCTTTTGCATCCAGCTCTGCTTCAATTGCTTTCTCAATCTGGTTTAAGGATGCATCATCTACATACTGTACGATTCCAACTTTGTACACGGTTTTGTCTGCAGTATTCTGTGCAGTGTCCTTTGCGGTATCGGCTGCGTCTGCACTGCTCTCTGTTGTGTTCGTGCTGTTTCCTGCATTGGATGTGTCTGTGCTGTTTCCGCATCCACCGATCATTGCTGCTGCCATTGCCATTGTCAATACTGCTGCCATCATTTTTCTCTTCATCATTTTTTCCTCCAAATTTTAAGAATGTTTTTGAAAGAAATCCGTTTTGAAAGTTATAAGAATCATGTATTGCGGTTTTGTTTGCAAGTAAACAAAAACCGTCTCAAGCTGTTGCTTGAGACGGTAATAAAATCTTATTATCGCGGTACCACTCATCTTGACCATCCGGTCCACTCTCTCATGTACTATCATACACGCCTGATTGATAACGGGTTCGGTTCCCGGTGACTCCTACTGCTGATACATGGCTCTGTATGCTTCATGTATGTTGTTCAGGTCACCCTCGAAAGTCCATTCAGTAAAATGATCCATACTGCAATCCCACCACCTGCAGCTCTCTGTAATATCAACAGATTACTTACTACTCTTTCTCAACGGTTTTTCTTTATGGTGTTACTTTAATACATTAACGTATCTTTGTCAACACCTTTTTTTATTTTTATGAGAAGTATACGAGTTCATCTTCCGGCTTCTCGGCTGGAGTTATGGAAATTGGATACAATACAGGACCTTTTCCCTTGTACTCTTTTGCGAATTCTACGTGTACTTCTGCTGTGATATTGATCCAGGATTTGTGCGGAATTTCATCCTCCCTATCGTATTTCGTTTTGAAGCCGATGAAGGTAACATCCTCCACACAGCAGGTCATTGCAAAACGTCCCGGAACCATAATTCCTTTTTTCAGTTTGTCCGGATTGTATACAAGTGCTAAGAAAGAAACTTTCTTACCCTCATACTTTTTCGGATTGTCCTGACAATCCATATACCAGATCGCATAATCTGCATCGGAAATTTCAATCTCATCCGCAGTAATGTCAAACGGTAACTCCTCCGGTCTCTCGTCAAGTGTTCCGTCCGCACGCTCATAGACAAGCTGTGCTTTCCGGTTTAATGCCTTGACATTTCTGCGGTATTTTCCTTTGTCTGTACTGTCATCACAGCGATTGAAGATCACGACATCTGCGGAAAAAAGCTGTTCCATGATCATTGTACGCATATTTGCAAGATACATATCGAAAGTCGTTGCATCTACCGTGGCAAGCTGCTGTACGATCATCCAGTACTTTGGAAGTTCCATATCCATGAGTGTTCCCATCTGCCAGGTTCCGTTGTACTCTAAGAATACCTGCTCCGGCTGGTACTCGGTATTTACTTTTTTCAAAAAGTCCTCTGTAAAATCTGCCTCACTGTCTACCATGACAAGTTTTACATTATTTTTTTCAAGTTCTTCATCCGTAAACTCTGCATCGCCGTCTTCACAGCAGATGACAAGGCTTTTTCCCTCTTTTGCAAAACCCTGCTCAAATAAGGTGTCTTTGATGAGGGAGGTCTTTCCACTGTCCATAAAACCGGTAAATAAATATACTGGTATTTCGTTCATATATATTCTCCCTTATTAAATTCCGAATAACTCTTCTAATCTGTGTTCGTCAATGTTGCAGCCGATCACACAAAGTCTTCCTGTATAGTCAGGCTCGCCGTCACGAAGCTCATATTCACCCGGAACCATGTCAAAATAAATCCATGTGCCATTCTCATCTTCTACCATTCCCTTGGCACGGAGGATTGTTCCGTAATCATCTGTCTCGCAGAGAGTCTTTAATACATCCTCGATCTTTTCCTTCGTGAATTTGTGAGGCGTCTCTTTGCCCCAGCTTGTAAACACTTCATCTGCATGATGGTGATGATGATGCTCATGGTCATGGCATCCGCAGGTGCAGTTTTCGTCATGTTCATGATGGTGCTCATGGTCGTGGTCGTGGTCTTCATGATCGTGATGGTGTTCATGGTCGTGGCCGTGATCATGCTCATGTTCTTCGTGATCGTGGCATCCGCAGGTGCAGTTCTCGTCATGTTCATGATGATGTTCGTGATCATGCTCATGATCGTGGTCTTCATGATCGTGGTCATGATGGTGATGTTCATGCTCATGCTCCTCTGCCTCTTCTTTGGCATGCTGCTCAGCCATCAGTTTCATCTCAAGAGAATCTGCTCCCTCGATCACTTTTAAGATCTGCTCGCCTTTGATTGCATCCCATGCTGTTGTGATGATTGCAGCCTTAGGATTCAGTGACTGGATCTGTTTTACACAAAGTTCTAACTGCTCAGGTGTTGCATTCTGGCTTCTGCTCAGTACAACAACTGTAGCATATTCAATCTGATTATTAAAAAATTCACCGAATGCTTTCATCTGCTTGCTCGCTTTTAAAGCATTTACGACAGTTACGAGTCCGTTTAATTTAACGTCTTCCTCTTTCTCGATATCGATCACAGACTTCATAACATCGGATAACTTACCGACACCGGATGGCTCGATCAGAATGCGGTCCGGATGATATTTGTCAATCACTTCGTGAAGATTCTTTCCGAAATCACCTACTAATGAGCAGCAGATACAGCCGGAATTCATCTCGGTGATCTGGATTCCTGCATCTTTTAAGAAACCGCCATCGATTCCGACTTCACCAAACTCATTCTCGATCAGAACGATCTTCTCGCCCTTAAATACCTCATCGATCATTTTTTTAATAAATGTGGTTTTTCCTGCTCCTAAGAAACCGGAAATAATATCAATTTTTGTCATAATAAATCCACTCCTTTTTATGTCTTGATAATATGCAGAATGCAGATTATCATGGTTACATTGTATTATCTTTGTCTGTCCGGATCACACTTTCTGCCCGAACATTCCTATTTTACTCGATTATTTTACAAAATGCAAATTTTGTGCAATTTTTAATAATTATTTTATACCCTGTTTATTTTTATCCATTATATCCGAAAACACTTCTGCATATCCTTGTATGTACCGAGAACCAAAAGGGTATCTTCACTGCTTAATTCCATATCCGGGCCAATCGCCATATTCATCTTTCCGTCTGTTTTGATTGCCAGAATACTGATGCTGTACTTTTTACGGATATCCAGTTCACCGATCGTTTTTCCGATCCAGCCTCCCGGCACCTCCACCTCAAAAATAGCATGAGAATCATCCACTTCGATATAATCATGGATATGATCTGCCGTATAGCGGATCGCTGCCCAGTTGGCGATCTGTTTTTCCGGATAAATGACCTCGTCTGCTCCGTTGCGAAGCAGGAACTTTGCCTGTACATCCCGCTCTGCACGCGATATGACCATTTTAGCGCCAAGTTCTTTCAAAAGAGAAGTTGTCTCCAGGGAATTCTGGAAATTGCCTCCGATCGTCACAAAACAAATATCATAATTTTTGATTCCAAGCGACTCCAGAAAATTCTCATTGGTCCTGTCACCGATCTGTGCGTCTGTAACATACGGAAGAATTTCATTGACAAGATTTTCATTCTCATCCACAGCCATCACTTCATGTCCAAGCTCATTCAACTGGTATGCAACATGCTTTCCAAATCTTCCGAGTCCGATAAGCAAAATATTTTTCATTATAATTTTCTCCTTTATCCAACAGTTATTTTATCAAGCGGTCTTTTTGCCCCGCTCTGGATTTTTACTGAAATTGCAGCATATATAAGTGTCAGTCCGCCAACTCTTCCAAGATACATCAAAACAACCAATATCAGATGTGATACCAGTCCAAGCTCCGTTGTGATCCCTAATGTAAGTCCTGCCGTGCCCACTGCAGATGCTGTTTCAAAAAGGCAATCCGACAATGCAACATGTTCTATCTGACTGATTGCGATTCCTCCTGCGAAAAACAGGAAGAAATACAAAATAGCGATCGTTGCCGCATTTTTTACCACTGTATTATCGAATCTTCTTCCAAAAACCTCTGTCTCCGGTTCTCTTCCGAATGTCGCAAACGCATTCAGTATCAACACTGCGATCGTTGTTGTCTTCATACCTCCCGCCGTCGATCCGGGAGATCCACCGATCAGCATCATCAAAATCATGATTGCTTTGGAAGAATCACTCATTGCTCCAAGATCTGCCGTATTAAAACCTGCCGTCCGAAGAGTTACCGACTGGAAAAGAGATGCCAGTATTCTTTTTCCTACAGAAAATCCGGTAAAATCAATCAGAAAGAAAAAAACAGCCGGTAGTAAGATCAAAACAGCGGTGGTAACGAGGATAATCTTACTCTGCAGACGGTAACGTTTCAAGTTCCATTTGTTTGTGCAAAAATCATCCCATGTCAGAAATCCGATGCCACCGATCACGATCAAAAGCATGATCACAAGATTGATCAATGGATTGGCAATATATCCTGTCAGAGATGGAAATGTCTGTTCCGTCGTTCCAAGTATGTCAAAACCTGCATTGCAAAAAGCCGATACCGAATGGAAGACTGACATCCAGATTCCTTTCCATCCATAATCCCTGCAAAATACAGGAAGCATGAGAATGGCACCGACCAATTCGATCAGAAATGTTCCCTGTAGAATAAATTTCGTAAGCCGGACAATTCCACCTACTTTCGGTGCTGAAATCGCATCCTGCATCGTACTCCGCTGCATTAACGAGATCTTTCTCCCGGAAACCATTGAAAAAGATGCAACCACAGTGATGACTCCCAATCCACCGGTCTGGATCAGAAGTAAGATCACTGCCTGGCCAAACGCTGACCAGTAGCTTCCTGTATCCACGACCACAAGTCCTGTCACGCAGACAGCTGATGTCGCAGTAAATAAAGTCTTATCAAACGGTGTCACAACTCCGGCAGAAGATGAGATCGGAAGCATTAAAATAATTGCTCCAAGTAATATCACACCTGCAAATCCAAATGCGATCATCTCAAACGATGACATTTTCTTTTTTTTACGGATACGTTCCGGCATATCAATTCTCCTCTTTTTCTGCTGCTTTCATTTTATTTGTGGAACTGCATATTGTAAAGCTTTTCGTAAGTTCCCTTCCTGGCTATCAGTTCTTCATGTGTTCCTGATTCTTCGATACCATCCTCAGATAAAACAATGATCTTCTCTGCGTTTTTGATGGTGGAAAGCCTGTGTGCAATTACAAATGTGGTACGGTTTTTTGCAAGCTTCTCCAATGAATCCTGTACTACTTTTTCACTCTCATTGTCAAGTGCGGAGGTTGCCTCATCAAAAATAAGGATCGGTGGATTTTTAAGGAAAACCCTTGCGATGGACAATCGCTGCTTCTGTCCGCCGGAAAGCTTGATCCCGCGCTGTCCGATGTCCGTATCATAACCGTTTGGAAGTGACATGATAAACTCATGCGCATTGGCGTTTTTTGCTGCCTCGATGACTTCCTCTCTTGTCGCATCCGGTTTTCCGTAACGGATATTGTCAAAAACAGTTCCAACAAAAAGATACACATCCTGCTGCACAATGCCGATGTGGTCGCGCAGACTCTTTAAGGTGAGATCACGGACATCTTTTCCATCGATTTTTACTGCGCCGCCCGTCACGTCATAGAAACGTGGAATGAGGGAACAGAGCGTACTTTTTCCTGCGCCGGAGGAACCGACTAATGCCATGTAAGCCCCCGCCGGAACATTTAAACTGATATGATTCAACACTTTTTCCGTGTTTTCCTCATACTGGAATGAAACATTTTCAAAAGTAATATCTCCCTTTACATCCTTAAGTTCCACTGCATCTTTTTTGTCCTCGATATCCGGACAGATGGCGAGGATCTCCTGAAAACGCTCAAACCCGGTATAACCGTTCTGGAACTGCTCTGTGAAATCAATGAGGGTGCGGACAGGATCCGTAAACACACTGATATAGAGCATAAATGTGACAAGGTCGCTGACATCCACACTGCCTTTTGCGATCAGCACCGTACCTGTCAGGATCACACTGACCTGAATGAGTGTCGTAAACGCTCCAAGCCCTGCCTGATAACTTCCCATGTAAAAATAGCTGTTTTTCTTGGCTGCAAGGAAACCGTCATTGCCTTGTTTAAACTTGCGGTTTTCAATCTCTTCGTTGGCAAAAGATTTTACCACCCGGATACCGGATAAGTTATCCTCGATCTGCGCATTGATGTCTGCGATTTTTACACGGTTCTGTTTGAATGCGAGACGCATTTTTTTATTCAGGACAAATGCATAGATCAGCATGAACGGCAGAATTGCAAAGGCTGCAACTGCGAGCATTGGGTTGATGTTCACAAGAATGATCAGTGCTCCGGCAATTTTGATCACGGACAGAATGATGTTCTCAGGTCCATGATGCATCAGTTCGCTGATATCAAAAAGATCGGTTGTGATACGGCTCATCAGCTGTCCGACTTTCTGGTCATCATAAAAGGAAAAGGACAGTTTCTGGTAATGTGCGAAAATTTCCGCACGCATGTCATACTCGATTTTCGCTCCCATCACATGTCCATAATTACAAATGTAGAATTTACTGTAACAGTCAACCGCCACCAGCGCAAACAGTCCAATGGCAATGTAAGCTGCCTGATGCAAAATTTCTGCCGGCTCACGGTACACAAGATTGTAGGTCACATACCGCACGACCAGCGGAATGATCAGGGCAACCGCCGCAGAGAGCGTTGCAAAAAACATGTCTGTCCAGAACACACGCATGTAAGGTTTATAATAGGTGAGCATTTTTTTCATGGTTCCACTTTTTTTCATAAATTCCGGTTCTCCTCTGCATAAGATAAGACTGATACATTCTTTTATGCATCAGTCTCATTCAAATTCATATGATATTATTTTAGACGTAAAGCTGAAATTGTCAAGCTTTTCCCCTACGCCGGATATGCTGCTTATTTTCTCTTTTCAAACCCATACACCCATTTTCCACGCAAAAATAAAGCAAGGAAAATGACCGAACTAATACTCCAGGTCAATGGATACGCCCAGAAGATCACGCGGATATCCGGGATAAAATGAACCGTAACCGTGATATAGCTTACACGGAACAGACACCATACACACAGCATGACGATCATTGGAACCGATGCATTTCCCGAACCACGAAGCACCGCAGCGATGCAGTGGGAAAAAGCCAGCAGAAAATAGAACAATGCAATGGTTCTCGACTGCATAACTCCATAATGTACTACATCCGGTTCACTGTTAAAGGCTGCAATAAGCACCGGTGCGGCTGTATAAATCACAACTCCGATCAATTCTGCAATGATAATCGAACAGAGAACGCCAAATCTCGCTCCTTTTTTTGCACGGTCATACTGCTTTGCACCAAGGTTCTGGCTGACAAAAGTGGTCAGCGCCATCGTAAAACAGGTCACCGGCAGAAACGCAAATCCTTCGATTTTGGAATAAGATCCACATCCCGCCATCGCCATTTTCCCAAATGCATTGATATTTGTCTGCACAAAAACATTCGCAATGGCGATCACAGAATTCTGAAAACCGGACGGCACACCGTTTTGTATGATCTGCCACAGCATCTGGCTGTCAAAACGGATTTTATTTAACTGAAGCCTATATTCTTCTTTTGCTCTCAGAAGATGGATCAGACATAAGAATGCACTTACAAATTGGGAAATCGCTGTTGCCAAAGCGGCTGCACCGACTCCCATCCCCAATCCTGAAATAAAGAAAATATCCAGCACCACATTGATACAGGAAGAAATGATCAGATAAATCAGCGGATGTCTGCTGTCTCCAACCGACTGCAAAATCCCTACAAAAATATTGTACATGATCACTCCGATAGAGCCTGCAAAATAAGTGCGGAAATAGGTGATAGATTCCGGAAGCACCTCTGCGGGTGTTCCCATCAACACCAGGATCTTCGGTGCTAAAAGCATGCCGATCACTGTCAATGCAATTCCTGCTGCAATTCCAAACGCAACCGTTGTGTGGATTGATTTCTCCAGATTTGCCCTGTCTTTCGCTCCATAATATCTGGCAATTACAACACCTGCACCCATTGCGATGCCATTGATAAATCCAACCATCAGAAAAATCAGATTCCCGGATGAGCTGACTGCCGCCAACGCATTGCTGCCGAGATAATTTCCTACGATCAGTGAATCTGCCGTGTTATACAATTGCTGAAACAAATTTCCAAGAAACAGCGGAATCGCAAATAAAATAATTTTTCTGGAAATGCTTCCCTCTGTCATTCTTGTTTTATCTTCTGTTCTCATCATTACTTCCTCGTATCTTTTTCTGCTCTACGCTCTGACTCTAATAATAGGTACTATCTATAGTATAGTTTTTTTCGTGTAAAATCAACAAGTTTTGAGGATTATAAGAGATTTGGATTGAACAAAATCTTGAGTTACATAACTAATGCTGCTCCATATAATCAATAAATTCCGTTGTCTTAGACCAGTACTTAATCCCCCAATTTTCAAAATTCCATTCATCCATGTAATTGTTACATTCATAGTCAATATACTCTTTTAATATTCTTTCATTTGCTACATCAATGTCTAACATTCTTGGAATTCTGATTCCTGTCTGCAACAGTCTGTTATAATCATTTTGTTCTGCTTCGATTTTATTGCCAAATGAGTAATATTCACATGGCTCATGGTGTATCTGTTTTAACACATAAAATTTACCTTCCCGTTCTGCCAAATAGGAATAACCACCTTTTCCATGTCCTAATAACTTCACAATTTTATATTCTTTCTGATTAACATTCATAACATCCTGCATTATCGTCCCCCCTGTTTATTCGGCAAAGTATATTCCTTGAATCCGACCACTAACGTAGCGTCAGGCTTTTGCATTGCAATTAACATTGTGTTGTTAAAGCTGTAATTATGAAATTTTGACATGGTATTCAGATAAATCTTGTACTTCTCGCTTTCAAAAAGTTCCTTGATACCCTACTCCAACTTCTCCGTTATTTCCTGTACTTTCTGTTTTTCTGTTTTAGCGTCTGCCATTGTTTTTGTTTCTTAATTGTCTGTTTCTATGCTATTAAATTTCTCCCTTTTCGGAAAAGTGTTTCTGATATTACTTAACCCAAACTATCCTGTTATTTATACATTTTAAGAAGTTAATGCAATTTGAGCTATTGATTTGCTTGGATATGATAAAGATTAGTTTTGCTGACTGGATTGAAATTGAGTTTAGGTTTAAAACATAATAAAAGCTATCCAATTTTTTTGACCGGGTAGCCTTTGTAAAATTTATTCTGCTGGAACTTCTGTGGCTGTGAGTGATATATACTCTGAAAAAATGGCATTTACCACAGCTTTCCTTTCGTCATCCAGTGATAAATAGTTCTGATTTACATTATCGTTGAATGTACCACAATCGGAATGATATTTGTATGTTTCTTCGTTGATTGTAATTTCAATGTTGCTTAAACAATCAGTTGTACCTTCTGTATTCCATGCATCACCACATAATATATTAGATATAGTTCTGATATCCTCATTTTCAGTGATGTTCGCATTTTCTCCTGTGAAAACATTATGAATACTTACTACTGCAACTGGGTCTATCGTAAGTTCACTACTGGCCAGGACTTTTTCTGTTGCAAAAACCCACCATTTTTCATTCATATTAATCTCGATTATGCCTTCTTGTGAACCATATTGATATCCATAGCCTGTACCAAAGTTAGATTGATTGTCTTTTGTTGGCTTTTCACTTCCGTCTACTTCTGACGTAATCTCTCCATCCATAACACCACAACGGGCTTCTACTGTACTTTCATGACCTGTGTCAATATATAACTCGCCATTTACCATGACCATAGGAATTAAATCCCATTGTTCTGCTTCTTTGACAACTTTGATACCGTAAACCTCTGTTATCTGTGCTGGATAACTTTCTGCAATTTCTCCGTTATATGCTATTTCAATAATGTCACCAACATTTGGTTGTGGAGCAGTACCTATGTTTTTCATTGGTACTGTAATCAGATCTGCATTGTTTAATTCTTGACTACCCTCTACTGGTTCTACTAAAAAATAATTATCACGAATTTCAAGAATGGTTGCTTCAAAAATAGTGTTATTTTCTTCACCTATTCCACTTGGTCTGAGCCATTGACCTGTTTCTTCATCTTTCACTAAAATCAACTCGTAACCTCCCTCCGGTCTGTTAAAATAAATTTCTGTATCATCCGAAGTAAGCTCTAATTGGAAGCTATGCTCTGCTCCAATCGGACTGTTTATTCCACCAAATGTCGAAAAAAATGTAAGATAATGTGGTTTTACTCCACCGCCATTGTCTTTAAATCCTCTGATATATCCTGTAGATGTTGGAATTCCTACATCAAGCGTGATCTCCGTTCCATCCTCTGATACAGAGTAATCAACTAATACGACATCCATTCTTTTTTGAAAACCTGTGCCAATAAAGAATAGAGCTACTAATACAGCTAAAATTACAATTACTGCAATTATTCTTTTTTTCATAATCAAACACCTCCATTGATTTGGTGAAACTTCAAACAAATTCGTTTTTAAATTAACCTTAATGTAGATTTATACATCAAAAATGTAGAATTATACATGTTTTTCATTCAGACACACAATTCCGAAAAGGGAGATTCTAAATTGCCGGACATATTAACTATTTCTGACAGAAGGGATCCCCGCCATTCTTGAATAATGAGATCATTTCCTGACCGACACTGATCGTGGAAGGCAGATCAGGAACTTCGTCACGGGAGAACCATTTTGCCTCACCAAGCTCAGATTCCTGTAGGGTGATGGCAGGATCCCCATCCAATTTGGCGAAAAATCCGATCATGGCGGAATCGCTGAAGGACCAGGGCTGGGATTTGTAATAGACCAGATCGCTGACCTTAAGCCCTACCTCCTCCATGATCTCTCTGCGGGCAGCACCCTTGAAGGTCTCACCGACTTCCACGAAGCCGGCCACCAGTGCCCAGTGACGATAGGAACCGCCGGCGTAGCGGGTCAGCAGGATCTTGTCCTGTTCGGTATCCACGATGGCGATAATGACAGCGGGAGAGATCTTGGGATATTCGATCTGGCCGCACTCCGGGCAGATGCAGGCCCGCTCTGTGGTGCTGTGAATTGTGGGATGTCCACAGCGGCCGCAGAATTTCCGGTCCAGACGGAAACGATTGATCTGGGTGGCAGTGATTCCGGCAAATGCCAGATATTCCGGCTCAAAATTACGGAACACACCGGAAGCGTAGAGGTCTTCTTCCGGGAGCATGAGAGCACCGGCATCCTCCGTCGTCTTGCGGAAGAATGCTCGGTCATCAATGGAAAAGAGATATTCACAGTCCAGAAAAAAACGTTCCATAGGCTGACGGATTCCCAAGAGTCCATGGACTTCTTCAAAAGTAGGAAGATATACTTGAGGATGCTCCGAGATGCCGGCATCGGCGGAAGTATCCGTTACATCACTGTTTTCTGTATGGGAGGGCAGATAGACCTTTTCTCCGTCAAATAACAGCAGATAATCGGAAGGCTTTGGCTCCTGATTTCGGAATTCAGGATAGTATTTATGTGGTTCAATTTTATGGATCATCATAGGCATTTCTCCTTTTATGGCTATTTTTCAGAAAGTGTTCATAAGAATATAGTAGTCCACCGTGGGGAAACTGTCAAATGCAACAGTTCGACTGAACTGTTGTGGAAATTATTTGAGATTCCGGGATATTTGTGTTAAAATATTTTGTGACTGTTCTGAGGTGTTCATTTCTCGAATGCCCCTGTGAACAGTTACGGAATTTATCAGAAAATACAGCATGAGAGTACAAAAGTGAGTATCTCATGTGGAAACGAGGGATAGTATGTTACAGATGATCTTGCCGGAGGGAAGCAGTTCTCTCCTTGCTTTTTTTGGAATCCTTTTTGCTTTTGGAGCGACGGTACTGGCAACGGCGAAATTAAGTCCGTATCTGCCCAAGGATGCAGGAAGAGAATTTGCCCATGACGGAAAATTGTCTGCGGGGAAACCCAGAGGTGCCGGAATTATTTTTGTCATGGCATTTGTGGCATCCGTTCTGCTGTTTTCCCCTTTAAGCGCAGAGCTGGTAATCTATCTGCTGCTGATCGTGGTATGCATGATGACGGGATTTCTGGACGATGCTTCCAAGACTCCATGGGGTGAGTACAAAAAAGGTTTCTTAGATCTGTGCGTGGCGGCACTGGTAGCCATCACGTTCCTGAAATATAATTCCAACGTGGTGGAGCTGGCACTGTTTCATGTAAAGTTCACCCTGCCGCCTGTGGTATTCGCCATTCTCACGGTGATCCTGGTATGGACCTCCGTGAACGTGACCAACTGCTCCGATGGTGTGGACGGACTCTCCGGAACCCTCTCGATCATTACGATCATGTCCATCTATATCGTGGACCGTATGAAGGACGTCAATGAGACCTATTCTTTCCTGATCCTGCTGTTTGCCGTATGCATTCTGGGTTATCTGTGGTACAATGCCACACCCAGTAAGCTGATGATGGGGGATGCGGGTTCCCGGGCTATGGGATTGTTCATCAGCATCGCTATTTTGAAGAGCGGCTGCCCGTTCCTGTTCATCCCACTGGCACTGGTGCTGATCCTGGATGGAGGACTGGGACTTCTTAAGGTGTCTCTGCTTCGTTTCCTGAAGATCCATATTTTGAAAAATACGAGAACACCGCTGCATGACCATGTGCGTAAGGTGTGGGACTGGTCCAATACACAGACCGTATTCCGTTTTGCCATTATTCAGATCATTCTGTCTCTGGCGGTAATCTACGCAATGCAGTTGTAGAATGCTGGGCACACCGGGACAGCATAGAGACTGCGACCGGTCATCCTCTGCAAGAAAAGAAGGTTGGCTGCCGGAAGGAAAAAGGTCGGTCGCCGAAGAAAAAGAAGGACGGCTGTTGGTAGAAAATCAGCATGTGCCGAGCCGGGAGAAAAACTGTCAATAAATGATATAAGTAATTGAACAGATAGGAAGGGAGAAATTATGTACGATGAATTAACCCCCACTGACATTAAGAAAATGGAAGATGAGATCGAGTATCGTAAGCTGGTGGTGCGTCCCAAGGCACTGGAGGACGTGAAGGAAGCCAGAGCCCACGGAGATCTCAGTGAGAATTTTGAATATTATGCAGCGAAAAAATACAAGAATCAGAACGAGAGCCGGATCCGTTATCTGGAGAGAATGATCAAGACCGCAAAGGTGATCTCCGAGAACTCCGCCGTGGATGAGGTGGGCATCAACAACACTGTTACCGTGGAATTCATCGACGACGGCACGGAAGAGGATTACAAGATCGTGACCACCGTTCGCGGAAACTCACTGGAGGGTCTGATCAGCAACGAATCTCCGCTGGGCAAGGCACTGCTTGGCAAAAAAGTGGGTGATGTGGTCCATGTGCAGGTCAATGCCAATGTGGGCTATGACGTAGAGATCAAGGCACTGAAAAACACTGAGGATGACGGGGACAAGATCCGCAGCTTCTAATGCTTTGCGGACCCCACAAGCTATAGAAAGAAAGGGTAGCTATTCAGAGCCTCATAACAATTACAGAATATTCTTGCGGATCCCGGTATTCAATGAATATTTTGCGATAGTTACAGGGCTTGGAACAGATACAAAAAAAGGAATTATAAGAATGAAAAAATATCTGCTGTTTGATCTGGACGGTACACTGACAGATCCCAAAATTGGAATTACGACCTGCGTGCAGTATGCGCTGCACTCTTTCGGTATTGAGGAACCTGATCTGGACAAGCTGGAGCCTTTTATCGGACCGCCCTTACGGGACAGCTTTATGGAATTCTACGGTTTTACCGCTGAGCAGGCGGAGGAGGCCGTGGCAAAATACAGAGAGCGTTTTCAGAATACGGGTATTTTTGAAAATGAAGTTTATGCCGGTATTCCGGAGATGCTGAAGAACCTGCAATCCAAGGGCTATTTTCTGGCACTGGCTTCCAGCAAACCCCAGATCTATGTAGAACGCATACTGGAGCATTTTGATCTGAAAAAATATTTTGCCGTGGTGGTAGGCAGTGAGCTGGACGGCACCAGAGAGACGAAGGATCAGGTGGTGCAGGAGACCCTGCATCAGCTGTTCAAGGAGAATCCCATAGAGCCGGATCAGGTCTACATGATCGGTGACAGAAAGTTCGATGTGGAAGGAGCCAGAGCGTTGAGCGTGGAGAGCGTGGGCGTGACTTATGGCTACGGAAGCAAGGAAGAGTTAAAGGAAGCAAAAGCGGACTACATCGTACAATCCGTGGAAGAACTGGAAAAATTTCTGCTTCGCGGCAGCGAGGAACTGGTGAACAGCAATCCCGACAATAAAAAGAAAAATCCCATGTACCAGAGAATCTGGACCATGGTGTATTCGTTCCTGATGTTTATCCTGGTGCGCAATGCGGTGCAGTATGCGCTGTTGGCACTGTTGTATCAGCTGGCACAGTCTGGTGCTTCCGGTGGACTGGTAGATCTGCTGATCCTGCGGGATGAGACCGGCGCCTATAACGGCTATTCCGGAGATGTCTCCAGTATCATAGCGGCACTGGGCTTCATCGGCGGAGCACTGGCGGTATGGTCCACGGCAAAGCTTCTGATCACGAAGAACAAAGAGGATATGCATTTAAGCCATCTGAAAAAAGAAGGTAAGGCAAAATATGCCCTGCTGGTGGCAGTCACCATCGGTGCCGTTATCGGTTTCAACCTCCTGTTTGAACTTCTGGGTGTGACCAATAAATCCGAAGCCTATACGGAAGTCGTTTTACAGCAGTATTCTGCACACTTTATTGTGGGTATTCTGGTATTCGGCTTTATCTCTCCGATTGCGGAGGAATTACTGTTCCGTGGAGTGATTTATGGTTACCTGCGCAGATTTATGGATCTGAAGCTTGCTATAGCTCTGTCCGCACTGATCTTCGGTGTGTACCACATGAACTACGTGCAGGGCATCTACGGCTTTCTCATCGGCTGCCTCATGGCTTACGCTTATGAGTATTTCGGAGAATTCAAAATGGCAGTGTTCGTTCATGTGGCATCCAATGTCCTCGCCTACTGCCTGTCCTACACCGCCATCGCCGTCACCGGCTTCGTCAGCTGGCCCGTGTGCGTGGTATTCCTGGTAGTGGCAGCAGCATCCCTGATTACACTGCACCGACAGAAAAATATATTTTAACCGAATAACAAAATGCATTTTCAGTCAGTCCTAACACTTTCATAAGATGTATGGGCTGACTTCATAACCCAGCAGCCGAAAACAGGGTAAGGATAAGCAGGCCGTAAGCAGACGTCGGCACTTAGTGACCGTACTTTGGTCACTTACGTGCCGCTACGCTCTGCGACAGAGTGCGAACGTGCCGCGTTCCTTGCCCTGTTCTCGACTGCGGAGATATTATATCTTAATAGGAGCAACATATGAAATTCAGCATTATCGTAGTATGCCTGAACCCCGGCACCAAACTGAATCAGACCCTTGACAGTATCCTGGCCCAGACCTGTCCAGACTTCGAAGTCATCGTCAAGGACGGTGGCAGCCGTGACGGATCCATAGAGTCCATGCGCACTGACGGGCGGATCCATCTCTACCAGGAACCGGATCACAGCATCTACGAGGCTATGAACCAGGCGGTCTCTCATGTGACCGGAGATTACATTCTGTTCTTAAACTGCGGTGACCTCTTCTATGACAAGGAAGTTCTGGCACACACCGCACAATTCATGGAACAGCACCCTATGAAACTGCAAGGCATCTATTACGGAGATACCTACAGCGCGAAAACGGACACGAAGATATCATCCCCGCCCCGAATCACCGGCTTTGTCTGCTACCGCAACATTCCCTGCCATCAGTCCTGCTTCTATGCCGCAGACCTGTGCCGACAGAAGCCCTACGAACCAAAATACAAGATCCGCGCAGATTATGAACATTTTCTGTGGTGCTATTACCGGGCGAAGGCTCCCATGCAGTATCTGGGGCTTACCGTATCTTCCTACGAAGGCGGCGGCTACTCCGAGACAAAGGAGAACCTGAAACGCAGTGCCGCAGAGCATAAGGAGATCACGGCAAAATACATGAAACCCGTAGAACTGTTCCGTTACCGCACTGTGATGGCACTGACCCTGGCACCTCTCCGGACCGCAATGGCAGAAAGCAGACATTTCTCTGCAATCTATCAGGGACTGGCAAGCAAAGTGTATGGTCGAAGACAGGAAAAATAGGGAAAATCCCCAAAGAGTTGTGCTAAAAGCATGGCTTAAAAAAGAAAATTGACACAATTCACAGACAACAGCCGTGCGAATAACTGAATTGACAAATTATCTGACAATTCAAGGAAAAATCTATATTTACAAATGAGAAAAATAGGTGTATAGTACAGAAAAGGTCGCAATGAGGCGCTCGAAAGAGTCTCATTGCGACCTTTTTTAGTTGCAGAAAAGTGCTGAAAGCACAGTCTTGCGAATGAGGTTCTGAATAGGAACAGACAGATTAAGAAGAGAGAAATAGAAAACCGGAAAGGAGAACTATATGTTTGATGTAAAACAGGAGCTGCCCAAGGCACCGTTATATCGGGAAGAATTTGAGCATGATAACTGCGGTATCGGAGCCTGTGTCAATATTCACGGAGAGAAGAGCCGCGCGACCGTAGAGAATGCGCTGAAGATCGTAGAGAATCTGGAGCACAGAGCCGGTAAGGATGCGGAAGGCAAGACCGGTGACGGTGTCGGTATTCTGACCCAGATTCCCCACAAATTTTTTGCCAGAGTGACCAGGGCTCTGGGCATGGACATCGGCGGAGAGAGAGAATACGGTGTCGGCATGTTCTTCTTCCCGCAGGAAGAGCTGCGCCGCAATCAAGCCAAGAAGATGTTCGAGATCATTGTGGAAAAAGAAGGAATGGAATTCCTCGGCTGGCGTGAAGTGCCTACCTTCCCCAATGTGCTGGGACATAAGGCCGTAGAGTGCATGCCCTATATCATGCAGGGATTCGTGAAAAAGCCTGCCGATGTGGAAAAAGGACTTCCCTTTGACCGCAGACTTTATATTGCAAGACGTGTCTTCGAGCAGTCTTCCGATGATACCTATGTAGTTTCTCTTTCCAGCAGAACGATCGTATATAAAGGAATGTTCCTGGTAGGCCAGCTGCGTACCTTCTTCGCAGATTTGCAGAGTGAAGATTACGAATCCGCCATTGCCATGGTACACTCCCGTTTCTCCACCAATACCAATCCCAGCTGGGAACGTGCCCATCCGAACCGTCTGATGGTACACAACGGTGAGATTAACACTATCCGCGGCAATGCCGACAAGATGCTGGCCAGGGAGGAGAACATGGAATCCGAGCATCTGAAAGGCCAGCTGCACAAAGTACTGCCTGCCATCAGTAAGACCGGTTCCGACTCCGCTATGCTGGACAACACGCTGGAATTCCTGGTAATGAGCGGCATGGAACTGCCTCTGGCGGTCATGATCGCTATCCCCGAGCCCTGGGCGAACAACAAGGCAATGTCCCAGACCAAGAGAGATTTCTACCAGTATTACGCTACCATGATGGAGCCCTGGGACGGCCCCGCATCCATCCTGTTCTCCGATGGAGATATCATGGGTGCGGTACTGGACAGAAACGGCCTGCGTCCTTCCCGTTATCTGATCACTGACGATGATACCCTGATCCTGTCTTCCGAGGTAGGTGTCCTTCCTGTTGATCCCACGAAGATCAAGTTAAAGGAAAGACTTCGTCCCGGCAAGATGCTCCTGGTCGATACCGTACAGGGCAGAGTCATTGACGATGAGGAGATCAAGGAAAAATATGCTTCCAGACAGCCCTATGGTGAATGGCTGGACAACAACCTGACAGAATTGAAGAGTATTCACATCCCGAACCAGCGTGTCCCTGAGTACACCTACGAAGAGCGTCAGCGGATGCAGAAAGCTTTCGGTTATACCTACGATGAGATGAAACAGAGCATTCTGCCTATGGCAAAGAACGGCAGTGAAGCGATTGCCGCCATGGGTGTGGATACGCCGCTTCCCGTCTTAAGCAAGACGAACCACCCGCTGTTTCATTATTTCAAGCAGCTGTTTGCACAGGTAACCAACCCGCCCATCGATGCGATCCGTGAGGAGATCGTGACTTCCACCACCGTATACATCGGTACCGAGGGCAACATTCTGGAGGAGACCCCGAAGAACTGTAATGTTCTGAAGGTCAACAACCCGATCTTGACCAACACGGATCTGTTGAAGATCAAGAACATGAAGGTAGACGGATTCAAAGTAGAAGTCGTACCTATCGTATATTACAAGAACACCAGCTTAGAGCGTGCCATTGACAGACTGTTTGTGGAAGTGGACAGAGCTTACAGAGACGGTGTGAACATCCTGATCCTGTCCGACAGAGGCGTGGATGAGAACCATGTGCCCATTCCTTCCCTGCTGGCCGTATCCGCCCTGAACCAGTATCTGGTACGCACCAAGAAGAGAACCAGAGTCGCACTGATCCTGGAATCCGGAGAACCCAGAGAGGTACACCATTTTGCTACGCTGCTAGGTTACGGTGCCTGCGCCATCAACCCTTATCTGGCACAGGATACCATCAAGGAGCTGATCGAGAGCAATATGCTGGATAAGGATTACTATGCAGCAGTGGATGATTACAACAATGCTGTCCTCCACGGCATCGTCAAGATCGCATCCAAGATGGGTATCAGCACCATCCAGTCCTATCAGGGTTCCCAGATCTTCGAGGCTATCGGTATTGCACCGGAAGTGATCAGTAAGTATTTCTCCAACACCGTATGTCGTGTGGGAGGTATTACCTTAAAAGATATTGAGCAGCAGGTAGACGACCTGCACTCTCAGGCATTTGATCCTCTGGGACTGAAAAACGATCTGACCTTAAACAGCCCCGGACATCACAAGATGCGCAGCGGCGGTGACGAGCATCTGTACAATCCCGCTACCATCCATATGTTACAGGAATCCACCAGACGCGGTGATTACCAGATGTTCAAACAGTACACTGCCATGGTAAACGACGAAGATTCCATCAAGAATCTCAGAGGACTGATGGACTTCAATTATCCGAAAAAGGGTGTGCCTATTGAGGAAGTAGAGCCGGTAGAGTCCATTGTGACCAGATTCAAGACCGGTGCCATGTCCTACGGTTCCATTTCCAAAGAAGCCCATGAGACCATGGCCATCGCCATGAACCATCTGCACGGCAAGAGCAATTCCGGTGAAGGCGGTGAGGACCTGGATCGTCTGACCGTCGGACCGGACGGACTGAACCGTTGTTCCGCAATCAAGCAGGTAGCCAGTGGACGTTTTGGTGTTACCAGCCGTTACCTGGTAAGTGCACAGGAGATTCAGATCAAGATGGCACAGGGAGCAAAACCCGGTGAGGGCGGACATCTGCCCGGAGGAAAGGTATATCCCTGGATCGCCAAGACCAGACACTCCACCCCCGGTGTGTCTCTGATCTCTCCGCCCCCTCATCACGACATTTATTCCATTGAGGATCTGGCGCAGCTGATCTATGATCTGAAAAATGCCAACACCCAGGCAAGAATCTCTGTAAAACTGGTATCCGAAGCCGGTGTGGGAACGGTCGCAGCCGGTGTAGCCAAGGCGGGAGCCCAGGTCATCCTGGTATCCGGCTATGACGGCGGTACCGGTGCGGCACCGAGAAACTCCATCCACAATGCCGGACTTCCCTGGGAGCTGGGACTGGCAGAGACCCATCAGACCCTGATCATGAACGGTCTGCGTAATAAAGTCCGCATCGAGACCGACGGTAAGCTGATGAGCGGCAGAGACGTAGCCATCGCAGCCATTTTAGGTGCCGAGGAGTTCGGTTTTGCCACCGCACCTCTTGTGACCATGGGCTGTGTCATGATGAGAGTATGTAATCTGGATACCTGCCCGGTAGGCGTGGCTACCCAGAACCCGGAGTTACGGAAAAACTTCCGCGGTAAGCCGGAATATGTGGAAAACTTTATGAAATTTATCGCACAGGAGCTGCGGGAATACATGGCAGCACTGGGCGTGCGTACCGTAGATGAACTGGTGGGCAGAACTGATCTGCTGAAGAGAAAAGAGCATCTGACCGATCGTCAGGAGGAAGTGGATCTGACCCAGATTTTAAGCAATCCTTACGAGGGCAGCAAGCAGAAGGTGACCTTTGATCCCAGGCAGGTCTATGACTTCCAGTTAGAGAAGACACTGGATGAGAAGGTGCTGTTAAAGCAGTTAGGAAAAGCCATCGACGCAGGACAGAAGCGCAGCATCGAAGTAGACGTCAGCAACACCGATCGTGCCTTCGGTACGATCCTCGGAAGTGAGATCACCAGAAAACTGGGCGATGATGTGGAAGAGGATACCTACCATGTACTGTGCAAGGGTGCCGGCGGACAGTCCTTCGGAGCCTTTATCCCCAAGGGCCTGACTCTGGAACTGGTAGGCGACAGCAACGACTACTTCGGCAAGGGCTTATCCGGTGGTAAGCTGGTGGTATATCCTCCCCAGGGCAGCAGGTTCAAGGCGGAGGAAAACATCATCATCGGTAACGTGGCACTGTACGGTGCGACCTCCGGTAAAGCATTCATCAACGGTGTGGCAGGCGAACGTTTCTGCGTACGTAACTCCGGTGCCATTGCGGTAGTCGAAGGTGTGGGTGATCACGGTTGTGAGTACATGACCGGCGGACGTGTGGTAGTCTTAGGCCCCACCGGTAAAAATTTTGCAGCCGGTATGAGCGGCGGTATCGCTTATGTTCTGGATGAAGGCAACGATCTGTACAAACGCCTGAATAAGGAAATGGTATCTTCCAGTGAGATCACATCCAAATATGATGTGCTGGAACTGAAATCCATGATCCAGGAGCATGTGGCACTGACCAACTCCGCCAAGGGTAAGGAAGTGCTGGATAACTTTGGAGAGTATCTGCCCAAGTTCAAGAAGATCATCCCTCATGACTATGAGAGAGTCCTGAAGACCATCGTCCAGATGGAGGAAAAGGGACTGAGCGCAGAGCAGGCACAGATCGAAGCATTCTATGCCAACACCAGAAAGTAAATGGAGGCAGTGTGAAAAGTAATCTTGATAGATTGCTTTTCACACGACTAATTTGTGCCGCGGGCGCCACAAATTAGTTTATCGCAGAACTAAATATGAAATTTAGTTCGCGATTCTTCCGACGCCGAAGCGTCTGCAGAATGGAGAGAGTCATGGGAAAACCAACGGGATTTATGGAATATAAAAGGGAAGTCAGCGTGGCTGAGGATCCGAAGAAGAGAATACAGCATTTTAATGAATTCCATGAGCATCTGCCGAAGGAAAAGCAGCGTTTACAGGGTGCCAGATGTATGGAATGCGGTGTGCCGTTCTGTCAGTCGGGCATGATGATCTGCGGTATGGCCAGCGGATGCCCCCTGCACAATCTGGTGCCGGAGTGGAACGACCTGGTATATACCGGCAACTGGCAACAGGCTTACAACCGCCTGAAAAAGACCAACAATTTCCCCGAATTCACGTCCAGAGTATGTCCAGCACTGTGTGAGGCGGCATGTACCTGTGGACTGAACGGGGATCCGGTTTCCAC
>ENA-UEPJ01001027-UEPJ01001027.1-human-gut-metagenome-genome-assembly--contig:-NODE-1027-length-35381-cov-13.190885_pt1 | contig 35381 bp, 29 predicted proteins | sample MGYA00242890_ERZ507896 | MGnify/ENA primary metagenome ERZ507896 (study PRJEB26167, sample SAMN06115508) | human gut metagenome | host: Homo sapiens | place: China:Qinghai | collected 2015-08-20... | reverse complement strand
ATCGGCTACGCTCCCTGCGAGCTGCACGGTGTCAAGGGCGGCATGACCAACTGCCAGAACGAGATGAAGAAGGCAGTTGAGGCCGGTTACTGGAACCTGTTCACCTTCAACCCGGCAAACAAGGCTCAGGGCAAGAATCCGTTCACCCTGACCTCCAAGGCTGTGGATAACGAGAAGTATCAGGCACTGCTGGCAAACGAGACCCGTTACAGCCGCCTGACTCGTGCATTCCCCGACCGTGCTAAGGAGCTGTTCGCACGCAACCAGCAGGTTGCTAACGACCGCTACGAGCACCTGACCCGTCTGGTCGACCTGTACAAGTAAGCATTCTTCTGCGCTTTGGATGCAGAGATTTGCGGCACCTTAGCCCCACAATGCAAGAGGGCGGCTGCCCCGTACCGGCGGTTACTGCGCAATGCAGCGGTACGAAGCGGAGAAACGCATCCATCCATGCAGGCGATGTGCTGAAGTACAGCATCCGCCACACGCGTTCTGACTGATTTCACTTCCCGGGCGGTGCTTTGTTCCGTGCGAAGCACCGCAGCGGGATATGAGATACCAAAGCGCCCGCGAGGGTCCTTGAAAGCACACCCCGCGTGTGTCAGGAGTATAAGGTCTGCGTTGCAGATACCTTGCTCCGCCTGCTGCATAAGACCTGCTTTTGCAGGGATCTTGCCGCAGTAAAAACGAGCTTCGTTTTAGCGCCCCGCTCACCGCAAGGTGACCGGGGCGTATTTTTTGTATAAACTCTTTCCGTAAAAATACGAAGCCCGGAACATCTGCGGATGTTCCGGGCTTTGCGTTTTTGGTGAATAAAAATTATTTATTCGATACAAATTCAATTCTGATATTCATCCCCATACCAGCCGCAAGGCGCTGCAGGGTGCGCAGAGAAGGGTTTGCATTTCCCCGTTCCAACTTGCTGATATCGGCCTGCGCAATGCCGGTGCGCTCTGAAAGCTGTTTCTGGGTCAGACCGCTTTCCTTCCGGGCATCGATCATGGCCTGTGCAATGGTAAGCTCCGGCTGAAGAGCATCCCATTCTGCCTTAAAGGAAGGCCGCTGTAATTGTTCATTCAAATAATTCCGAAAATCACTCATGAGGAACTCTCCTTTCAATAAAAATAGTCCGCGCGGTATTTTTGCGCCAGTGCAATTTCCTCCGGCGGTGTTTTCTGCGTCTTTTTGACAAAGCCATTTGTCAGGATGATCTGATGCCCGACCACAAAGAAATATAAAATGCGCGTAATATTGCTGCTTTGCTTGGCACGCAATTCAAAAATGCCGTCTCCCAATGATTTGGAATAAGGTTCCCGCAGTTGTGTGCCATTGGCTTCCAATAGGGAGATCGTGCCCAAAAGCTTTGCCAGCATTTTGTCGTCCAGCGTATCCAGAAAATCACGAACCGGGCAGCTGCCGTCTGCCTTATAATAAAAATTCACTTCAAAAGCAGACATTTTCGGCATCCTTTCCGTTTGGTGGTATCCTATGATTATAATATAGGATAAAACAAATATTGTCAAGAAGATTTTCTATCACAAAATCTTCCAAAAGATACCATTTCCTTTTTACAGTTTCTTCATAGCTTCTTAACGAATTGAATTGTGAAAGCTGTTATACTTTTGCCATGGGAAGCGGGGCCGCAACCGCTTACCCAAGTAACATGATTCCTCCTCACACCAAGGCAATATCCAAACAAAACACCCTTTTTCGTGCGCCGCAACACGGAAGAGGGTGTTTTGTTTTGGCAAAAAACGAACTTTCGCCGCCGCAGTGCTTTGGCATTCTCGGCGGTAATTTTTATCCTTGCAGTTCGGCAAAGGCTGCGGGCTTTGCCGGATTGCCTTTTCACGCGAAAGAAAAATAAGATCTGTGTTTTTATAAAATAAAATTCCTGTAAATCCATGGTTTAGGGTTGACCCCGTTTTTTGGCGGCGCTATAATAAAAATGAATATGAAAACTTGGAGGTGAACGCAGGAAAATGGACCCGGATCATAGTCGAAGTAGAACCACCGGCGCGGTGGATCAGAAAACAAAAACAACTGCGTTTCCCCCAACCGTTCGCCTCCTTCGCTGAGTGCTGCGGAAAAGCACCGCTTCCACGGTGTCTCTTTCCGCAAAACAGAGCAGAGGAAGGCGCGGCTTTGTGTGCGCAGAATGCGGCGTTTGCGGCATTCCGGCAGGCAAGGCGGCGCGTTTTTTGTTTCCCGATCTGCTGCGTCCTCCGGATACAGGAGCTGCTCCTGTGCCGTAAAAACTGAGGAGGAACGCCCAATGGATATGGAAGAAAAGAAGCTGACGGTTGATGCTGCGGAGCAGGCGCTGCCGGTGCAGGAACTGCCTGCCGATATCCCTGCCGAAGTCCGTCAGAAGCTGGCCGAGGACCTGAACGATGAAGCTACCGAGGACCTCAAGCAGGATATGCGTGAGGCCGAGAAAGAGGAGGCCAACGACGAAGAGGTCAAGGCCAACCCCGAAATGCTGACCAAGAGCCGCCTGCTCAAGCTGCTCATCAAAAAGCAGTACGTCAAGCTGCGCGAAGTGACCGAGGAAGAGCAGCCTGCCGACCTTGCCGAGCTGCTGGAAGAGCTGGACGAGAACAACCGCCTTGTGGTGTTCCGTCTGCTGAAAAAGGAAGTGGCCACCGAAGCATTTGCCTATATGTCCGACGAGGCCCGCGATGATCTGGTGAACGCTTTTTCGGACGTGGAGCTGGTGAGCGCCATCGAGGAAATGAGTCTGGACGATGCCGCCGACCTGCTGGAGGATATGCCGGCAGGCGTGGTGAAGCGGGTGCTGGAGAAATCCTCCAAGCAGACCCGTGAGAGCCTGAACAAGCTGCTGAACTACCCCGAAAGCTCTGCCGGCAGCCTGATGACCCCGGAGTATGTCCGCCTGCGGGAGGATATGACCGTGGAGCAGGCCTTTGATGCCATCCGCAAACAGGGCGAAAACGCAGAGACCGTGTACACCTGCTACGTGGTGGAGCGCAACCGCCTGAAGGGCGTTGTCTCTGCCCGCAGCCTGCTGCTTTCGGACAGGAACATTCCCGTTTCCGAGATCATGGACGACAACGTGGTGGCGGTGAAGGTCACGGACGATCAGGAATATGTGGCCCGTGAGATGCAGCGCTACGACTTTACCGCAATGCCCGTTCTGGACAACGAGGGCATGTTCGTGGGCATCATCACCATCGACGATGCAATCGACGTCCTGACCGACGAGAGCACCGAGGACATGCAGAAGATGGCCGCCATTCTGCCGGACGACGATGCCACCACCTACTTTGGCACCAGCGTCTGGACCCACGCAAAGCAGCGCATCCCATGGCTGCTGATCCTGATGCTTTCCGCCACCTTTACCGGCATGGTCACTACTCACTATGAGGAAGCCTTTACCGCGCTGCCCCTGCTGGTCTCCTTCATGCCCATGCTGATGGATACCGCCGGCAACTGCGGCAACCAGATCAGCACCCTGATGGTGCGCGGTCTGGCACTGGGCGAGGTGGAGCCCGCCGACTTTGTGCGGGTGCTGGGCAAGGAGCTGCGGGTGTCGGCCATCGTGGGCGCGGTGCTGGGCATCGTGAACGGCCTGCGCATCTACCTGATGTACACCTTTCTCTTCCCCGGCCAGTACGCCAACGTGATGGGCTATGCCATCGTGGTCAGCGTGTCGCTGTTCTTCAGCGTCATTCTGGCAAAGCTGGTGGGCGGTATGCTGCCGCTGGCCGCAAAGAAGCTGGGTGCAGACCCGGCCATCATGGCTACCCCCTTCATTACCACCATCGTGGACGCCTGCAGCCTGATCCTGTATTTCCAGATCGCACAGCTGGTATTCCACAATATGATGTAAAGAATAGAGCAATGCCGGACAGTCTTGAAGTGACTGCCCGGCATTTTTTGCATCCAACCCTTTGACGCATTTGCCCAAAAGGACGGCGATATTTTATATGCTCTGTCAATTGACACACCACGGGTGTGATGGTGTAAAATAATAACAGGAGGTCGTTTGATTTCCAGTACGTTGGATAGAACCTGTATTTTTGTTACCGGAGATGTATCATGAAAAAGACAAGACGCTTTGTAGCCCTTTTACTGGCCGCGGTGCTGGCCTTGGCTTTGTTCACCGCCTGCTGTGCAGCGCAGCCCACCATTGGCGAAGAATACGAAAAATGGTTTGTAGAGCAGCTCAATAGCAAACGGCCGGAGGACAAACCGGTGCAAAAAGTTGACGTCAAACGCTCGGATATGATGACTGCTCTGGCGAAAATCGGTGAGGACGGGAAGTTCACAGCTGGAGACGGCCGGGATGGAGAAGACCACGGATCTGAGGAGAGCTGGTATTGGCTGATCCTCTCAGACCCGATCGCATGGAGTGCTTGGCCCAATAAAACTGTTGATGCAGTTGCGCTGACCCCGGAAAATCTGATGAAATACGGACCAATTTACCTTATTAAGGAAGAGCATTTGTACCGGATCGATGAGTATGATATTGTCACCCGTGTTATAGATGGCAAGACCTACGCTGCGATGTATATCCACTTAGAGAAAGCGCATAGCTGACCCTTGCGCCGCTGCTAAGGCGTAAAATATGGTTTTATAAGCCCTCTCAGGCACTTTGTCTGCCCGAGAGGGCTTATTTTTGCATCCAACCCTCTCAGTCATCGCTGCGCGATGCCAACTCCCTCAGTCAAAACCTGACGGTTTTGCCAGCTCCCTCAAAGAGGGAGCCTCTGGCGTGCCGCAAGCTCTGCACTTTAGCCGGAAACTTTTCCGCCACCGCTAAAGCCTTCACCCCTTGGGGGGAAGGTGGCTGCGAACGTAGTGAGCAGACGGATGAGGGGTACAGATAAGCAGCAGCTGGCGGTGCGCCCTCATCAGTCACCTGCGGTGACAGCTGCTCCCCTCTTTGTCACCTACGGTGACATTTCTCCCCGGCGCGGGGAGAATCTGTCCCTTCCGGGGGAAGCCTTCCGATACGGTTAACTTTGCAATTTACCCCGGAAACTTTTCCGTACTGCCAAAGGCCCCATCCCAGAGGGGGCTGTCGAGCGCAGCGAGACTGGGGGAGTTTGCTCCCGGCGCGCCCACGAGCAGCAGCTTTTTCCGGTGTGGAAAACTGCAATTTTCCCCGCCTTTTCCACACAGAAAAACGGCAGCGGCCCGGTGTTGAAAACTTGGGGCCGTTCCATTCCAGATTGGAGAAAAATAAATCGCCGCTCAGGAACGGTTTGTAGAATGCAAAGAAAATCCTTCGACTTTCTTTTTTATAAAAGGCAGAATGCCTGCATTTTCATCCAAAACTTTCCAGAAAGCGGCTGCCTGAATTACGGTGCGTATAGGGCTGATCCCTTTTTATTGTTGAAAACCCAGTGGAAAAAGTGGAAAACATCACGGAAAACCCAACCTTTTCTTCACAAAAGCGGTTGAAAACCCAGTGGAAAAAGTGAAAAGTTCATTCCAGACCGGAAATTACATACAATTTTCGGTTGTGCTTTAGCATCCGGAGGGCGGCAGGAAAGCTGTATTTCCGGGCTTTGGGGGCAGAGGTTTTCAACAGTGTTGAATGCCCCGGCCAATCATGGTACAATAACAGCAGTAAGCTGCGGCAAAACATTTCCGAATTGAGGGAGGCACCCTATGAACAATTGGCTGAACCGGCTGGAACGCAGATATGGACGTTTCGGCATCCCGAACCTGACCAACATTCTGGTGGGCGGGCAGATCCTTGTACTGGCCATCGAGCTGTTTGTGAACCAGACCATCAGCATCTGGCTGGATCTCAGCAGATATCTTCTGTTGAGCGGCCAGATCTGGCGCATCATCACCTTTGCATTCATCCCCTCTTACGGCGGCAGCATCCTCAGCGCAGTGCTGGGCATCTACTTTACCTGGTTCATCGGCACGGCGCTGGAACGGGAGTGGGGCGATTTCCGCTATACGGTCTATCTGCTGTCCGGGATGCTGGGCACCGTGCTGGCCTGCCTGCTCACCGGCGTCAGCGGCAGCACCTACTGCCTGTCCCTTTCGCTGCTGCTGGCCTTTGCCATGCTGTACCCGGAGGTACAGGTGCTGCTGTTCTTTGTGATCCCTATCCGGGTGAAGTATTTTGGCTTTTTTGCAGCGATCCTGTGGGTGCTGAGCTTTTTGGGCGCACCGCTGCCCCAGAAGCTGAGCCTGCTGCTCAGCATGGCGAATGTCTGGCTGTTCTTTGGCCCCATGGGCTACCGCGCCATCCGTGCATGGGTCCGCCGCGAGCAGTGGAAGCGGAAAAACAGGAGGTAAGAACCCCCGCAAGCATCCTAACCCTCTCAGTCATCGCTGCGCGATGCCAGCTCCCCCGAAGAGGGAGCTTATTTGCTGCAAACCGTCAGATGTTTAAAAGCTCCCCCTTCGGGGGAGCTGTCACCGAAGGTGACTGAGAGGGTTCGTCCCTTGCCGCGCTGCCGTTTTCCTCCACGACCCCACCCGTGAAAATGCAGCCCCGGAACGCCCGCAGGCGTTCCGGGGCTGCAGATCAAAAATAATTTTTCCGCTGAAGATGCCCAGAGCAGCGCGGAGGGCATTTCAAATCGTCTCACAAAAGGAGTGCACCCCCATGATGCTGGACCGCATGGAAGGCAACGCAGAACTGAAAAGCAGCGTGCAGCTGATGCTGGCAGCCCGCCGCCTGACCCACAGCGTGCTGCTGGTGGGCGAAGAGGGCCTTGGGGCCGGTTTTGCGGCCCGTTGCATCGCGGCCGATTATCTTTACCCTGCCGGCGGAGCGCCCGCTGAGGCCCTTCTGCGGGGCGAATGCTGCCGTGCGGTGGCGAAGGCCGGCAAGCGCGACAGCGGTCAGGTGGAGACCGGCATCGTGCGCGAGGCGATCTCGGTCACCGGCATGGGCGCGGGCGGCCGGTATCTGGTGGGTCAGGTCACGGCCATGCGCAGCGAGATCTTCAACACCAGCCTTTCGGCTGAGGGCCGCGCGGTGCTGCTCTACCACGTGGAAAAGATGAACGAGGAATCTGCCAACGCACTGCTGAAGGTGATGGAAGAGCCGCCGGAGGGGGTGCTGTTCCTGCTCACAGCCGATTCGCTGGCAGGCGTGCTGCCCACCATCCGCAGCCGCTGCATCAGCTTTGCCGTGGCGCCGGTCCCGCCGGAGCAGTGCGCCCGCTACTGCGCCGCGCAGGGGGTGGACAAAAAGACCGCCGCGCTGTACAGCGAGCTGTTCGACGGGCACATCGGCACGGTGCTTGCAGCGGCACAGGACGAAGCCCGCACGGCGCAGGTGGAAAAGGCGCTGCAGCTGGCAAAGACCGCAGCCGACCGTGACAGCTATGCCGCCGCCGTGCTGCTGGCTCCGTATGAGAAGGACAAAGCCGGTGCCGCCGCCCTGCTGACGGACTTCCGTGCAGTGGCGGCAGCGGGCCTGCGGCAAAGCCCCCACGCACCGGTGCAGGGCGATGCCGCCCGGCGTGCCCTGCGGCTGGCAGATGCCGCCATCCAGCGTCTGGGCGCACAGGTGAACCCCAAGATCGTGCTCAGCGTGTTTGCGGCAAAGTTCAGAGCGTTGTAAAGGCAAAAAACGCCCCGGAAGAAGCATCTGCGTTCTTCCGGGGCGTTGTGCATGGTTAGGAAATGCTGCTGGAAGGGGCATCCTGCAGGCCGGTGTAGGTAAAGACAGCCGTTTTGCCGGACTTCTTAAGGGTAAGGGTCATCTGGCCCGTATAGAGGCTCTGGAACGAAGAATTGGAAATGGTGCCAAGATCAATAAAAAGGATCACGGTCTTCTGTGAAGCATTGCCCACGGAAAGCGAGGTGTTGAATACATAATCCGTTTTATCGCTGTTCAGGCCCTTGTAGCCAAGCCCCACGACGGTGCCCTTGCTGCCGCCGGTGTGCGCAAACGTTAAATCGGAAGTGTTGATCGTAATAGAATCGGTGCTGCTCATAGTGCTGACAGCAAAAGCAGCGTAGAGGTAATTGTGGCGCTCACCGCCCTCGTAGATGGAGCTGGAAGTCCACTGGTCAAAGCGGCCGATATTGGCGGTAAAGGCGCCAAAGTCAACAACCTTGTCGCTATCAACGGCGGCGGCCACCAAGCCATCCGGGGTAGAAGCATACGCACCGCCGCAGCCTGCCAGCATACCGCTTGCGGCAACGGCCAGTGCAGCAGCACCGGTGGTCTTTAAAAAGGTACGGCGGGTGATAAGCTCAGACATAACGAAACCTCTCCTTTTCACGCAGGAAATCATAAAATACAAAAGCGGATAAAAACAAAGACTCCCCCCAGCGCTTGCGGTACACCGGAGGGAATCTCTGTTTGGGGTATTGCTTTGGTGTGAGGAGGAATCATGTGTAGAGACGCGGTTGCGGCCCCGCGTGCTCTACAATTGATAGTATACCCCATTTCCCTCAAAAAGTCATTGCTATTTTGTGAAAAAATCGAAAAAATAAAGCTTTTTTTTCGTAAAGAGATCAAAAGCGAAAAGTGCGCAGGCACGAAAGCTTTTAAACAGACTCCCAAATACCGATGCGCGGGTCACCGCGCAGGGTCAAAACTTCACCGTTACAGGTAAAAGTAAATTCCACCGTGTGACCGCCGGTGTACAGGGTACCGTATTCTTCCTTGGTCAGATGGATCCCGTTTGTGGCAAACCGGCTTTCGCCGGCCTGCAGGGACTCCAGATGACCGGCCTCCTGCGGACGGAAGATCGTGTTGTGAGAGCAGGCGTACAAGCGGTAATGCTCTTTTGGCTGCCCGTCCAGCTTCATACTGAAATTGTCCAGCACGTCTCCTCCGGACAATCCGTTGAAAGGCAGTGCGATCGCGACATCGCTTTTATTTTGCAGCGTAAAATAAAAGTGAAGATAATAGAAACCGTTTTGGGTATAGGAATCATCACACCACAGTTCAGAAAGCTGCACGCCGCCCACTGCAGGAAACGCAGTGCTCTCCACTGGCCCGGCGGTAAAGTCGGAACTATACTGGTCGGGCAGCAGATAGCCTGTAAAGGATTGCCGCTGCTGACCGTAAAGCAGCGCAATACACCATGGAGCAGGGTTTTCGGCCCGCAGACCGGCTTCCAGATCTTCGGCCTGAAGCTTGCAGTTGTAAGAGATCGTCTGGCGCTCTCCGGGTTCCAGATGAACATCCTGTATATAGCGTGAGCCGTTCCATTTGTTCAGCCCGCTGAAGTAGGCGTAGGTGTCCCGGCGCACATTGCCCAGATGCACCAGAAAGTTTTCCTGATGAAAATACACAGGAAAATCATTGCGGTTTTCGAGGTCGAAATGGATCTCTAAATACCGGAGATGCCGGAAATTGTGTCCATAATCCTTTGCAAAAGCACGGACTGTATGCACCACCAGTCCCCCGACCGTTTCTGTCATAGGAACGGCTTCAGCAGGTGCCGCAGCACCGCACAGCAAGCCGGAAGCGGCAGCTGCCAGCACCAGTGTGCGGGAGCCTTTCAAAAAGTCGCGTCGGGTGAATATCTGCATAATAATTCCTCCGGTGCGCAAATGCGCTCTTTTTCATTCAGCATAACACAGCAGGCGCAAAAGGTCAATCCATTTTGCACTGTGCTGCGTGCACTCTGCCGTGCTCCACGTAGTGGGCGGCGTTGTGCAGGTTGGCCTCGACCTGTGCGGGGCTCACCTGCTTGATGACCCTTGCGGGTACGCCAACGGCCACCGAGCCGTCCGGGATGACCATGCCCTCCGGCACCAGCGCACCCGCGCCGATGATGCAGTTTTTGCCCACGACGCAGTGGTTGAGCAGGGTGGCGTGCATTCCGATGAGGCTGCCATCCCCTACCGTGCACCCGTGCACCAGCGCACTGTGGCCCACAGTGACGTTCTTGCCCAGCGTCACGGCCCCGCCCACATCGCAGTGCAGCACGGCATTGTCCTGCACGTTGGAGTTCTCGCCGATGATAAGCTGGCCGTCGTCGCCGCGCAGCACTGCACCGTACCACACCGTGGAACCGGCTTTGAGGATCACATCGCCCTGCACGGTGGCGTTGGGCGCAACGAACGCAGCCCCCTCGTTGCGGGGAACTTTTCCACAAAAAGACAGAAACATTGTTAAAAACCGCCTTTCTCTCTTTCTCTTTTGGCTGGTTTATGGTATTCTTTAAAGTAGTATAGCAAGCCAGAGCCTTTCCGGCAAGTAGGAGCTGTTTCAAAACAAAAATTTTTGCCGTGCGTCGGCAAGCAGATACAAGGGGGCACGCTCATGTTCAAAAACACCATCTTCCGCTGCATGACGGCGCTGGTGCTCACGCTGGCACTGGCCGCTGCTGCTGCACTGCCGGGCCTTGCGGTATATCCCATGCCCATCCAGACCGCCAGCGAGACCGAGGCGGTGTACCTGTTCAACGCCGACACCGGCAAGACCATCCTGAACCAGAACGCCGGCCAGCAGCAGTATGTTGCCAGCCTGACCAAGCTCATGACGGCCCTGCTGCTGCTGGAAAGCGGCAAGGATCTGAACGGTGAAGTGACCGTGCCCACCGCGCTGACCCAGGAGTTCCGGGATATCCAGAACGCCAACGGCACCACCATGGGCCTGCGCATCGGCGAGACGGTGCGCCGCATCGACCTGCTGAACGCCATGCTCATCGTCAGCGCCAACGACGCCGCCAGTGTCATGGCCTACGATGTGGGCGGCAGCGTGCTGGATTTCGTCAAGCAGATGAACGCCCGTGCCCAGGAGCTGGGCTGCACCGGCACGAACTTTACCTGTGCCCACGGCCTGTTTGACTACGGCAACGTGTCTACCGCGCAGGATCTGGCAAAGATCGCTGCCGCCTGCGCGGCAAACCAGACCTTTGCACAGGTGGCGGGCACCGCCAGCTATGTCCTGCCGGCCACGAATCTCCGCAAGGCCGAGCGTACCATCAGCAGCTCCAACAGCCTGATGAACAGCGAGAGCGCCAACTACCGGGAGTATGTCCGGTGGGTCAAGGGCGGCTTTACCACGCTGGCAGGCCGCTGCATCGTGGCCTTTGCGGAAAAGGACGGCCACACCTACGGGCTGGTGATCCTTGGCTGCGATACGCCGGACCACCTCTTTGCCGAGTGCGATGATCTGTTTGACTGGGCCTTTGAGAGCTTTGCGGACCGTCCGCTGGTGGATACCCAGACCGAGATCACCACCGTGGCGCTGACCAAGTGCCGCACCGAACCGACGGTGGCGCTGTATGCCGCTGCGCCGGTCAGCGGCTACGGCCACGCGGACGATATCGTTACCTACTCCTTCGACCTGCCGGAGAGCATTGCGGCCACCGTCAAGAGCGGCAGTGTGGTGGGTACAGCCACCGTGTATCTGGACGGCGATGAAGTGGGCACGGTGGACCTTGTGACCCACCGGGAGTACGTCTCCGATTTCCGCACCGACATGAAGGCCACGGCGCTTCTGCTGTGCGCACTGGTGCTTATCCTGTTTGCAATGATGGTGCTCACGCTCGCGGCCGGCGGCGGTTCGCTGAGTCTCAAAAAGGGAAGGCGCCGCAGATAAAGTGCATGGGCTTGACAATTTTGGAAAATAAGCTATACTGAAAATACAAAGGCGCTGGCCCACAAACGGCCAGCTCCTTACCATACTAGTCAAAAAGAAAAATGACCGGTCGTGTTGGGGAACAAGAGGCGGTCATTTTTTCTTTTTGTCATCACTGTGAGAAACAGTCCATGTAATTTCAAACGTAACGTAGATCGCCCCGCCAAGAAGCGTGAGCAGAAGCACGACCTGTTCAAACGTCATGGTGCATCCCCCCTTCCTGCCCTTGGGCAAAACCGGGGGTGCGAAAGATCCAAAGAAAAAATCGCCTTGCCCGGCGCGCCTAGGTGCCGGTAAGGAACAGCCGCCTGCGTTTTGGGACACAGCGCCTTCGTGCCGCAGATGCGGCAAATACAGAATACCACAGCAAACTGCAAAAAACAATAAAGAACCGCGAAAAAGCGGCGCTCAGTGCCTTGCAACAGGCTCTGAGCGCCGCTTCTTTTGCGCTTATTGGTTGAGGAACTTGATAAAGTGGTAAGATTCCACGATCTGGAAATACTTGATGATGCGCGGGTACAGGGGTTCGGCCTTTTCGCCGAACTGCTGCTTCATGCAGTCAGCAAGCTGTGCAACGGTCTTCCGGCCATCGATCAGCGGCCACAGGTAGCTGCCGGTCTCGTCCAGATGCACCTGTGTGGTGCGCGGCTTATGGAACACTTTTTGCGCGATCGTATTGAACACACCGGTGTTCTCCACCTCAAGGGTGATAAGGCCGGTGGCTTCATCTGTGTGCCAGCGCAGGGTCTCCGCCCGCTGCGGGATAAGATCCAGATAATTGATGGACGGCTTTTTCTTATTCATCAGTTCTTCTTTTTCTTCATGGAGAAGGCCAGCAGGCATGCGATCATCACGATCATCAGGACCACGCCGCCAATGTTGCCCAGATCAATGCTCAGGGCAGTGCTGATGCCGAACACGGCAAAGATGGCCAGCAGGATGCCCACAAGGCCCTCGCCTGCGATCATACCGGCGCAGAACAGGGTGCCGCGGGTGGTCTGCTCTTCCTTGAGCTTCGCGTCAACATTCTTGCGGCTGTCCATGAACCAGCGCACAACACCGCCGATCATGATGGAGGTGTTCAGGTAGATGGGCAGGTACAGGCCGATGGCAAAGGGCATCACGGGGATGCGCAGGATCTCCAGAGCAATGGCAAGGAACACACCGGTGAACACCAGGTTCCAGGGCAGGTTGCCGCCCATGATGCCCTCGACGATCATCTTCATCAGGGTAGCCTGCGGTGCGGGGACCTCGGCACCGCCGTAGCCCCATGCGCTGTCCAGCAGGTACAGCACACCGCCGATGGCCAGACCGGCGGCAATGACGCCGATCAGCTCACCGATCTGCTGCTTGACCGGGGTCGCGCCCAGCAGGTAGCCGGTCTTCAGGTCCTGAGAGGTATCCGCAGCAATGGCAGCGCAGATGCAGATGACAGAGGCGATGGCCATGGAGCCGATCATGCCCTCGATGCCAACGTTGCCGGTGGCCTTCAGGATCATGGTAGCGATCAGCAGGGTAGCGATGGTCATGCCGGAGACCGGGTTGTTGGAGCTGCCGATCATGCCGACCATACGTGCAGAGACGGTGGAGAAGAAGAAGCCGAAGATGACGATCAGCAGAGCACCCAGCGGGCTGACGGGGATGGCCGGAGCCAGCCAGATGATGAGGATGATGAGCAGGATGCCGCCCAGAATAAAGGGCATGGGCATGTCCTTATCGGTGCGGGAGGTGCCGGAAGCGCTGCCGCCCTTCATGCTCTTCATGGCGTCGCGGAAGGTGGATGCGATCAGGGGCAGGCTCTTGATCAGCGAAATGATACCGCCGGTGGCAATGGCGCCTGCGCCGATATACTTGACATAGTTGGACCAGATGGCGTCTGCACCGCCTGCTGCATACAGATCAGCAATGGTGGTGCCGGCTGCTGCCGGGTACAGGGAAATGTTTGCGCCGAACAGGCAGATCAGCGGGATAATGACCATCCAGCCTACCAGAGAACCGGCAAACATATAGGAAGCGGTCTTGGGGCCGACGATATAGCCCACGCCCAGCAGAGCGGGGTATACTTCCATGCCCAGAGCACCCTTGAAGGAGCTGAAGGCTACGGCAATGTCGGCGGGGATCATCTTCAGGCCGTCAACGATGAACTTGAAGATGGCTGCCAGACCCATGCCGGAGAACACGGTGGAGGCGTTTGCACCGCCCTCTTCACCGGCCAGCAGAACGTCTGCACAGGCGGTGCCTTCCGGGTACAGCAGGGTGGCGTGCTCCTTGACGATCAGGGCATTGCGCAGGGGCACCATGAACAGAACGCCCAGAATGCCGCCGCACAGGGCGATCAGGGTGATCTCCAGGATGCTGGGCTTGTCGCACAGGCCCTCTTTTGCCCACAGGAACAGTGCGGGCATGGTGAAGATGGCACCGGCGGCCAGGCTCTCGCCTGCGGAACCGATGGTCTGCACCATGTTGCTCTCCAGAATGGAGTTCCTCTTGAGCAGGACGCGGATCACGCCCATAGAAATGACTGCTGCCGGGATGGAGGCAGAAACAGTCATGCCGACGCGCAGGCCCAGATAGGCATTTGCAGCGCCGAAGACCACAGACAGGATGATGCCCATGATCACAGAGGTCGCCGTCATTTCTGCGGTGATCTTTTCCGCAGGAATATACGGCTTGAAGGATTCTTGATCTTTCATGCTTGCACTCCTTGTGACAATACAAGCGCCTTGCTTTTTGGGGGCAGGGCGCTTGTGCTGTCCGTTTTCCTATTTCCTAAACACGCGCATCCCATCCAAAAGGACACGCTGGCACGTACTCTATTATACTAAAGTATGACTGAATTGGCAACTGGAAATGTACACAAGAAATTTACAAAAAATTCGTTTATTCAAGCATTTTGCGGGAAATTCGGGCAAAAGCGTGCAAAAAGATTCCATATGATTCCAAAACTGTACGCACATGGAGAACAGCTTTGCGGGAAAAGAATGCCTTTTAACAGCGTGCGCCTGTCCGGAGGATAGCAAAAAGCTCCCCCTTTGGGGGAGCTGGCAAAACCGTCAGGTTTTGACTGAGAGGGTTTACCTATCGCGGCTGTTCTGCGCCCTCATCAGTTCCCTGCGGTGACATTTATCCCCGGCGCGGGGAGAACCTGTCCCTACTGGGGGCTTCATTCAGCCCCCCCGGGACACTCATATATTATAAAGAGCGCTTTTACACGGCCCCATAGATGCCGTGCACCGACACTTCGCCGGTGAACACATGCACTTCGCCGCTGTCGGTGTGCACCACCAGACGGCCCTCTTCGTCCACATCGACGGCTTCACCGGCCCCCTGCCTGCCATCCGGCAGGTCAAAGGTGACCCGGCGGCCCAGATTGACGCAGGCGGCCTTGTATTCCTCCCGGAAAGGGGCAAAGCCGTCCCGGGCAAACTGGTACAGATTGCGGTCAAAACCAAAGTCGGTCAGGCCCTCGGCCAGCCATGCGGGGTCGGTGGAAAGATCCACCTTTGCCCCCTGCAGCTCCAGCGAGGTGCCGTTGGGCAGGCCGGCGGCGTCAAAGTAGCTCTGGGGCTGGGCAAGATTGATGCCGATGCCGCACAGGATGCCCCGGCCCTGCTGCTGGTAGCCGTAGCTCACACTCTCGCACAGGATGCCCACGATCTTTTTGCCGTTCAGCAGCAGATCGTTGGGCCACTTGATCTGGCAGTCCACGCCGTAGCGCAGCCTGAGCTGGGTGCGCACGGCCAGACTGGCCAGCAGCGGCAGGGTGGCAGGCTGGGCCAGCGGCTCCCGGATGGCAACTGTATAATACAGGGCCTTGCCCTCGGCGTTCACCCAGCTGCGGCCCAGACGGCCCCGGCCTGCGGTCTGGTTCTCGGTATACACCGCGCCCACCGGGCCGAACTCCTCAAAATGCTCCTTCACGTAAGCGTTGGTGCTGCCGCATTCCGGCAGATAGCGCACCTCATTGATGCTCATTGTTTGGGTACCTCTTTGTGTTCATAGGCGGTCACTTTGCCTCCGTCCAGCGTCAGGATGCCGTAGGTGTCCGGCCCGGTGTAGCACCGGCCGCAGGAGCCGGGGTTGAACAGGAACACCCCGCTGCGGGTCTCTGCATGGGGGATGTGGGTGTGGCCGAACAGCGCCACCTCGGCACCCCGGGCAGATGCGGCGTCTGCCAGCGTATCCAGATCGTATTTTACGCCGTACATATGACCGTGGGTGTAAAAGATCACCACGCCGTCAAAGGCGGCAAGGCCGTCGGTAGGTTCCAGTGCGCCGTAATCGCAGTTGCCGGCCACCGAGTAGGCCCGCAGCTTGGGGTACAGCGTCAGGGCCAGTTCCAGATCCCGCAGGCCGTCGCCCAGAAAGATCAGGGCATCGATGTTTTTGCTCTCTTTCATCAGCACACGCTCAATGGCGGTGCGTCCGCCGTGGCTGTCGCTCAAAACCAGAAGCTTTGTCACAAAAAGGGTCCTCCTCTGTTTACCAGTTACGTATCATTCCGCTGTCTGCTGGCCCTGTTGCAATACCAGCAGCTGCTTGTACACTTCGCTCTTGGAGTAGGGCGTGCCCTGCGCCGCCGCCTTGGCCGCTGCGGTGGGGCCAAAGCCCTGCCCGGTCAGTTCCAGCGCCCGCTGCGCTGCCTGCTCCAGCGTCAGCTCCTGCTCCGGGTCGGCAGTCTCCGGCGCACCGGCCATCACCAGCACGTATTCCCCCCGGGGCTCGTTGGCTTTGTAGTGCTCCACCGCCTCGCCGAGGGTGGTCTTCCAGATATCCTCATGGAGCTTGGTCAGCTCCCGGCACAGGGTGATGCTGCGGTCGGCGCCAAAGGCGGCGGTCAGGTCATCCAGCGTGGTGCGCAGCTTGTGGGGGGCTTCGTAAAAGATGGTGGTGCGCTTTTCCTGCAAAAGCTCGGCTAACCGCTCTTTTTTCTGCTTGCGGTTCACGGGCAGAAAGCCCTCGAACACCCAGCGGGAGGTGTCCTGCCCGGACACGGCCAGCGCGGTGACGCAGGCAGAGGCCGCCGGTACCGGCACCACTTTGATGCCCCGGGCCAGCGCATCCCGCACGATCACCTCGCCCGGGTCGGAAACGCAGGGCATGCCCGCATCACTGCACAGTGCGCAGCTCTCGCCCGCCTCGATGCGGCGCAGGATGCCCTCGCCCTTCTGCAGGGCGTGCTCATAGTAGCTGACCATGGGCTTTTTCAGGCCCAGAAAGTTCAGCAGCTTCATGGTCACACGGGTGTCCTCGGCGGCAATGAAGTCGGCCGCGCCAAAGGTGGCTGCCACCCGGGGCGGCATATCGTCCAGATTGCCGATGGGCGTTGCCACGATATAAAGAGTTCCTGCCATAGTTACCTCCTGAAGATGATCCTCTCAGCCTGATCCGCAGTCTGTCATCTGCCATATAACGCCGCACCGGCGCTGATCAACACATCCGGCTCCACCCGCAGACCGGTTTTGCGGTTCTTCTGCGCTTCCACAAGGAAGAGCCATGGCACGCCGTCTGCCCTGTTCTTTACAAAGGCCAGCCGCTTGGGTTCCAGCCGGTGGGCCCGCAGCACCGCCAGCACCTCCGCCAGCCGTTCCGGCCGGTGGCAGAGGGAAAAGCGTCCGCCGTCCTTCAGCAGACGGAAGGCGCACCCGCACACATCGTCCAGTGTGCAGGTGTTCTCGTGCCGGGCAAGGGCGTGGGCTGCGTTTTGGCTCTGGGGCCCATCCGTGAAGTAGGGCGGATTGCACGCACACACGTCAAAACTGCCCTCGCCCTGCCGGAAGGTGCGCAGGTCGGCACAGACCGGCGTAAGATGCCCGATGCCCTGCTCTTCCACCGCAGCAGAAAGCAGGGCGCTGCCCTCCGGCTGCAGTTCCAGCCCGATGCAGGGGCCCCGGTGGCCCCGGTCGTGCCATTCCAGCGCCACGATGCCGCAGCCGGAGCACAGGTCTGCGGCCTTCTGGGCACGCTTCGGCTCACAGAAACGGGCCAGCAGCAGCGCGTCCGAGCCGAAACGATGCTCCGGCGAGCAATATACCATAGTTCTATTATACAAGACTTCGGTAGAATGTTCCATAGATAAGTGCGCCTGACCCTCTCAAAAAAATAGGTGGAATTGCCTGTGGAATTTGTGCGAATTACTGCAAAACAAAAAGCAGCAGACCTGCTTTGGACAGGCCTGCTGCTCTTGAAGCGTTTTTGTGCCGCTGCTAAAATTATTCAGCAGTGATAGCACCGGTGGGGCAAGCGCCCTCGCAAGCGCCGCAGTCGATGCAAGCGTCTGCGTTCACAGATGCAACACCGTCAACGGTGATAGCGCCAACCGGGCAAGCGCCCTCGCAAGCGCCGCAGCCAACACATGCGTCAGAAACCTTGTGTGCCATAATAAACTCTCCTTTTTATCTCCGTGCCCGAAGTATCGTATGAAGAGTCATGTATGGCACGGCTGTGCATGTCTCTCCGGAAATCATATCCTTGACTGCATTCTAACAAAGCAGGTGAGAAAAGGCAAGACTAACCGTGGCCCAAAAAACACAAAAGTCTGTTTTTTGTTGGGTTGCACAAAAGCACAGGCTAACTTATGGACAAATTTGCAGGAGTTTTTTGGCAAAAATCACGAAGAATAGTTAGTTTTGCCATACTAACCCCGCAGAGCCTCCGACGCGGCTCTCACTCCTTTTCGGCAGGGCGCTTTCTGGCACAGCAGCCGCCGGCGCAGCGCTTTTCCCCCTCGTCGGAGCAGGCCACCACCGGTGCCGGGTTGCGCACGCCGGAGTAATCGTCCTCCGGGTCCGGGCGGCGGGGCGCACGCTTGCCGCCGCTGACATACTCACACACGCCTACCTTGTAGTACCGGGGCGAAAGGCTCTCGGTGCCGCAGCGCACCCGCAGGTAGCCGGATACCGGGTTCACTTCCAGCACGGTGCCAAGGCCGTCCGGTGTGCGCACGGTGCTGCCCACCATGGGCATGATGCTGTTCAGGTACTCGTAGGCGCTTTCCTCGTAGGCAAGGCAGCACATCAGCCGGCCGCAGGCACCGCTGATCTTGGTGGGGTTCAGCGAAAGGCCCTGCTCCTTTGCCATCTTGATGGACACGGGCTGGAAGTCCTTGAGGAAGCGGCTGCAGCAGAAGGGCTGGCCGCAGATGCCCAGACCGCCGATCATCTTGCTCTCGTCCCGCACGCCGATCTGGCGCAGCTCGATGCGGGTGTGGAAGATGCCGGCCAGATCCTTGACCAGCTCGCGGAAGTCCACCCGGCCGTCCGCGGTAAAGTAGAACATGATCTTGGAGCGGTCCAGCGTGTATTCCGCTTCCACCAGCTTCATTTCCAGACCGTGGCGGGCGATGCACTCCTGGCAGGTGTGGTAGGCGCGCTTCTCGTCCTCACGGTTCTGGCGCATCCGGCGGATGTCCACGCTGTCGGCCATGCGGGTGATGGGCTTGAGGGCCTTGGGCACCGCTGCATCGGTGATCTCCCTCACCCCCTGCACCACCTCGCCGCACTCGATGCCGCGGGCAGTTTCCACAATGACGTATTCGCCGGTTTTGATGTCGGCCCCGGCGGGGTCAAAATAATAGCTTTTGCCGTTCTCTTTGAAACGGACGGAAATGACTTTTTTCATAGCGTTCCTCGTTTTTATCGGTCGAATCTATAGGATAAGGCCCGAAAAAGGGCCTGCTGATCCATTCTGCATCTTAGTATAACATATTCAAATGCACATTTCCACGCAAAAAACAAAAAGCTGCTGCCGTGCGCCCTGCAGAAAATTTCTGCGGAGTGCAACAATCTGCCCGGCTGAGGCGTATCAATCGGGGGAGACAGACCGAATTTGGTCGCATCCGCTGCCGGAAAATGGAAAAACGGAAGGGTAATTGTTAAAATCCTGCGAAAGAATCTAAAGAATCACAAAAGAATCCTCCCCTGCTCTTGCAAGGCGGGGGCTTGCGTGTATAATAAAAATGTTGAAGTGTGGCCTTTCAGGAAAGAAAGCGGCTGCCCTGCTTTGCGGCACGGCAGAGAAATGGTAGGGAAAAATGGAAAAATTCAGTGTTAAAAAACCATTTACGGTGCTGGTGGCAGTCGTTATGGTTCTGATCCTGGGCTTTGTGGCAGTCACAAAGATGGATACGAACCTTCTGCCCAACGTCAGCACACCGTATCTGATGGTGGTCACCGTGTATCCCGGCGCAAGTCCGGAGCGTGTGGAGAGTGAGGTCTCCGATGTTCTGGAAAATGCGCTCACCGTGCCGGGCGTGTCCGATATCACCGCAACATCGGCAGAAAACTACAGCCTGCTGCTGATGAAATTTGTGGACGATACCGACATGAACAGCGCGATGGTCAAGGTGTCCAACAAGCTGGATCAGGCCAAAAGCGACCTGCCGAGCACCTGCCTGACCCCCTCTGTCATTGAATACAGCCTGAACATGAACGCCTTTATGACGGTGGCTGTCAGCCGCGAGGGCGCGGATCAGTACGAGCTTTCGGAGTTCATCCAGAAAACGCTGGTGCCGGAGCTCCAGCGCAGGGGTGGTGTTTCCAGTGTTTCCTCCAGCGGTCTGGTGGATAAGATGGTTCAGGTGCAGCTGAATCAGGATAAGATCAACGATATCAATGCAAAGCTGCTGGAGCTCATCGATACCCAGCTGGCGGCAGCCCGTGGGCAGCTGGAAGCTGCCGAGGCGCAGATCACCGCAGGCCGTAAAGAGTACGAAAAGCAGCTGAAAAACTTTGGCAATACGGTGTCCAACTCGGTCATGAGCCAGATGAGCACCGAGGTGGGTGCTGCAGTGGAAACGGTGCGCGCGCAGGCACAGGCTCTGCTGGAAAGCGTCAACGACCTGATCGCCGTGGTCAAGGAGCCCGAGGTCCAGCAGGCCCTGATCGAGGTGCGTGACGGCCTGCAGAGGGTGCTGGACAAGTTCAACGAGACCGGTATGCGGGACATCGACTCCCTCATCGATATCGTGGCAGAGCTGCGCACCATCACGGATAAGCTCACCGGCGCACTGCAGAAGCTGCAGGAGCGCATGAACACCGAGACCGGCACCGAGGGCAGCACGGCGGAAGATCTTGCCAATGAGATGCAGCTGCAGAAAAGCCTGAATGTGGTCTACAACACGCTGGAAAGCACCATTAAGGCCATGGACAATGTGCCGCAGCTGATGAGCGAGTTCTCCGGCGCGCTGGGCAGCTTCTCTCAGCAGCAGCTCAATGCCTATATGCAGTTCACCGAAGCGCGTGAAATGCTGAACGAGTACGAAAAGCAGCTGGAGACCGCCAAGGAAGAGTACGAGACGGCCAAGACCAATGCGCTGGCACAGGCCGACGTGGCAAAGCAGCTGGACATCGACACGCTGGCCCAGCTCATCTATGCACAGAACTTCTCCATGCCGGCCGGTTATGTGCCGGACAAGGACGGCGAGTCCTGGCTGCTGAAGGTGGGCGAAGAGTACGACAGTGTGGAGGACATCAGCGGTGCTCTGCTGCTGCATGTGGAGGGCTACGGTGACGTGCGCCTTTCCGATGTGGCGGATGTGGAGGTCATCGACAACTCTGCGGACAGCTACACCCGCCTGAACGGCGAAAAGGCATCCATCCTCAAAATCTATAAAAATGCGACCTCCAGTGCGGGCGAGGTCTCCGACAACTGCCTGGCCGCCTTTGAACAGATGGAGAGCCGGTACGACGGCCTGCACATGGTGGTGCTGTCCAATCAGGGCAACTACATCACCATCGTCATCCAGAGCATCCTCACCAGCATGGTGGTGGGTGCCGCGCTGGCCATCATCGTGCTGGCCATCTTCCTCAAGGACGTCAAGCCTACCCTTGTGGTCGGCATCAGCATCCCGCTGTCCGTGCTGTTTGCGGTGGTGCTCATGTACTTTACGGGTCTGGACCTGAACGTGATGACTCTGGCCGGCCTGTCCCTTGGCATTGGTATGCTGGTGGACAACTCGGTGGTCGTCATTGAGAACATCTACCGCCTGCGCAGCCGCGGCGTGCCTGCGGCCCGCGCTGCCGTGCAGGGCACAAGGCAGGTGGGCATGTCGGTGGTGGCCTCCACCCTCACCTCGGTGTGCGTGTTCCTGCCGGTGGTGTTCTCGGCCAGCCTCGTGCGCAGCCTGATGATGCCCATGTCCCTGTGCATCGGCTACTGCCTGATGGCTTCCCTCATCGTGGCGCTCACGGTGGTCCCGGCGGCAGCCTCCACCGTGCTGAAAAAGGCCGAGCCCAAGCGCCTTGTCTGGTTTGAAAAGGTGCAGGAAAAGTACGCCCATAGTCTGGAATGGTGCCTGCAGCACCGTGCCCTGCCCCTGATCGCGGCGGTGGTGCTGCTGGTGTTCAGCGGCTGGCAGGTGCTGAACATGGGCGTGGAGCTGCTGCCCAGCATCACCAGCAACGAGGCGCAGATCACCCTGTCCACCGCCGACGGCCTGACCAAGGAGGAATCCTATGCCATTGCGGGTCAGGTGGCAGAGGCAGCCCTGAATGTGGAAAACGTGGAAGAGGTGGGCATCACCACCGACACCAGCATGGCGGGTCTGGATATCAGCCAGCTGGGCCTGCCCACCGCCATCACCGATATCCTGAATGCCGCCAATGCCTACGGCAGATACAAGATCAATGTCATGATGAGCGAGAGCCTTTCCTCCCGTGAGGTGGAAAAGACCCGGCAGGCCATGGAGGATGCAGTGTCCCAGATCGAGAACTGCACCGCCGAGGTCAAGCTGTACGGCATGACCGACGATCTGACCAGCCAGCTGGCCAGCGGCCTGTCGGTCAAGGTCTATGGCGCGGATGCCGAGACCCTGACCGCCGTCTCCGAAAAGGTGGTGGAGATGGTGAACGACACCGAGGGCTTTGCCAACGCGGACAACGGCCTTGGCAGCGGCGATGCCACCATCATCCTGAAGGTGGACCGCGACAAGGTGCGTGCCTACGGCCTGACCGTGGCGCAGGTGTACCAGCAGATCGCAGCCAAGCTGACCACCACCGCCACCGCCCAGACCCCCGTCACGGTGAACGGCACCACCATGGATGTGCAGATCACCAACAATCTGGACCCCGTCACCAAGGAAAATATGATGGAGCTCACCTTTGAGACCACCGAAATGTCGGCAGACGGCACTGTGACCAAGGGCACCTGCACCCTGAACGACATCGCCAGCTGGTCCACCGGCACCGCGCCGGATGCCATCACCAGCGAGAACCAGACCGAGTATGTCACCGTGACGGCAGACACGCTGAAGGGCTACAACACCATGGTGCAGTCCCGCGTGCTGCAGAAGAAGCTGGATGAGTACGCAGCCAGCGGCGAAATGCCGGAGGGCTGCAGCATCACGCTGGGCGGCGAGACCGAGAGCACCGATTATATGGTGAACGAAATGGTGCAGTGGATGGCGCTGGCCCTGCCCTTTGTGTACCTTGTCATGGTGGCACAGTTCCAGAGCCTGCTGTCCCCCTTCATCGTGCTGTTCACGGTGCCGCTGGCCTTTACCGGCGGCCTGCTGGGCCTGCTGATCACCGGTCAGCAGCTGACCATGATCTCCCTGATGGGCTTCATCGTGCTGATGGGCACCGTTGTCAACAACGGCATCGTGTTCGTGGACTATGCAAACCAGCTGCGTCTGGGCGGCATGGAGCGCCGCGCCGCGCTGGTGGCCACCGGCAGGACCCGTATGCGCCCCATCCTCATGACCACCCTGACCACCGTGCTGGCCATGCTGCAGCTGGTGTTCAGCGGCGATATGGCAAGCCAGCTCATGAGCGGCATGGCCATCGTCATCATCTGCGGCCTGAGCTATGCTACCCTGATGACCCTGTATATCGTGCCGGTGCTGTATGACGTGATGTTCAAGAAGCCGCCGCTCAATGTGGATGTCGGCAGCGACGATGATCTGGACGATATCCCGGACGATGCGGCAGAGTTTATTGCGGCGCAGAAGTCTGCGGGCACCGCACAGCCGGAAGCCTGACGATTCAGAATGCCCTCCGCTTTGCTCTGGGCATATTCAGCGGAAGAGTTATTTATAATAGAACAATGCCGGGCGGTCTGCGGACCGCCCGGCATTGCGTTTTCACGGGAAAGGCCGTAACGGCAAACGGCATTTGCTGACGCTGGCTCCCTGCGGGAGCATTCGCGTCAGCATGAAAACATGCTGCTGCCCTTACGTTTCGTCGCGCAAGCGACTGTAAATCGGCGTAACACTCAATCCACGCGAAAACGCTCTGTGAGGGAAGCACATCTTTCTGGCTGCATCCCCCGCCAACTGAATAATTTCAACAAAAAATAGCCTGAAAAATTGGATTCAAATTCTAAAATTCGTTCCCCACAAAGATGTAAAACTGTGATATAATCATAAATAAGCTAGAATACAGTGGAAGTCTGTCTGACTGTATCTCCAAGTAAAATCTGAGGAGGCGAATGCCCAATGGCACAGATCCGCTCTAAGCCCTTCGGTGTGACCAGACAGGGCGCAAATGTTACAGAGTACATCCTTTCCAACCCCGGCGGCCTGACCGTGAGCGTCCTGGATTACGGATGCATCATTAAAAACATCATCGTTCCGGCCAAAAACGGCCCTGTGGATGTCGTTCTGGGCCATGACACCATGGCAGATTATGAGGATGACTTCACGTCCTCCGGCAGCACCTGCTGCGGTGCATTCGTAGGCCGCTATGCCAACCGCATCGAGAACGCGGTGTTCAGCGTGGGCGGCAAGACTTACCAGCTGGAAGCAAACAACGGCCCCAACCACCTGCACGGCTGCTTCTCCCGCAAGCTGTACCAGGTGAAGGCCTTCGGCGACACCCTGCTGATGGAGGCCGAGAGCCCGGACGGTGAGGATGGTTTCCCGGGAAACCTGAAGCTGGCGGTGCGCTACACCCTTACGGAGGACAATACCTTCCGCATGGATTACCGGGTGTCCTCCGATGCGGACACCATCGTGAACCTGACCAACCACAGCTACTTCAACCTGAACGGTGAGGGGGATGTTCTGGGCCAGAAGCTGCGCATCTATGCCTCCAACTATCTGGAGGGCAACAACCAGACCTGCCCCACCGGTGCCATCCTGCCGGTGGCGGATACGCCCATGGACTTTACCGAGGGCAAGCTCATCGGCCGGGACATCGACACCGGCTTTGCCCAGACCACCATGGTGGGCGGCGGTTACGACCACTGCTTTGTCATCGACCGCGCCCGGGGTTCCAGCCAGAGCATCTGTGCATGGGCCACCAGCGAAAAGACCGGCATCAGCATGAAGCTGTACACCACCCAGCCGGGCATCCAGCTGTATACCGGCAACTTCCTACAGGAATGTCCCACCCCCGGCAAGGGCGGCGTGCCCATGCAGAAGTACGGCGGCTTTGCATTGGAGACCCAGCACTATCCCTGCAGCCCCTCGCACCCGGAGTTCCCCACCACTGTGCTGCGGGCGGGCAAGGTGTTCCGTGCCACCACCACCCTGCGGTTCTTCACCGGCAAGCAGTGCGGGAAACTTTAAAAATGATGCACCACACAAAAACGTCTGCTCCGGCAGGCGTTTTTTGCGTGGCAGGAGGAGAACTCCCCCAGTCGCCTACGGCGACAACCCTCTCAGTCTGCTCCCGATGGTCGCAGCCAGCTCCCCCGAAGGGGGAGCTTTTTGGAATCTTCCGGTCAGCGCGAATAAAGCTCTCCCTTTGGGAGAGCTGGCGCGTCAGCGCCTGAGAGGGCAAGGATGCTGACACCATTTCTATGTTTTGCACAAACCGTGCCTTTTATCCATGACAGAATGCCAAAAAACGCTTTTGAATCAAAAACTCTAAAACAAATAAGCAACAAAAATGCATCCAAATAGAAAACACATCCCTTGATTCTGCACCGCAAAAGAGGTATTCTTTAGGCAGAGCCGGAAACCCCGGCGTCAACTGTAATGTGAATGAGTGAGAGAGGTACTGGACTATGGCAATTTTGGTTTCCGGCGGTGCCGGTTATATCGGCAGCCACACCTGCATCGAGCTTCTGAACGCCGGCTACGACGTGGTCGTGGCAGATAACTACTACAACGCTTCCCCGGTGGTGCTGGACCGCGTCAAGCAGATCACCGGCAAGGACTTCCGCTTTTACAACGCAGATATGACCCGGCACGAGGACGTGGAGAAGATCTTCTCTGAATGCCCGGACATCACCGCAGTCATCCAGTTTGCGGCCTACAAGGCTGTGGGCGAGAGCGTGTCCAAGCCCATCGAATACTACTATAACAATCTCAACTGCACCCTGGTCATTCTGGACGTGATGCGGAAGCACAACTGCCACAACTTCGTGTTCAGCTCCTCCGCCACCGTTTACGGCGACCCCGCCAGCGTGCCCATCACCGAGGACTTCCCCGTGGGTGCCACCACCAACCCCTACGGCACCACCAAAGCCTTCACCGAGCGCATCCTGACCGACGTCTGCAAGGCTGACCCCAGCCTGAACGTGGCCCTGCTGCGCTACTTCAACCCCATTGGCGCCCATAAGTCCGGCCTCATCGGTGAGGACCCCAACGGCATCCCCAACAACCTGATGCCCTACATCGCCAAGGTGGCTGTGGGCAAGCTGGAAAAGGTGCATGTCTTTGGCAACGACTATCCCACCCCGGACGGCACCGGTGTGCGCGATTACATCCACGTGGTGGATCTGGCCCGCGGCCATGTCTGCGCCATCCGGAAGCTGGAAACGAACTGCGGCCTGTTCATCTGCAATCTGGGCACCGGCAAGGGCTACAGCGTGCTGGACGTGATCCACGCCTTCTCCAAGGCCTGCGGCAAGGAGATCCCCTATGTGATCGACCCGCGCCGTCCCGGCGACATTGCCGAGTGCTATGCGGACCCCTCCAAGGCCAAGCGTGAGCTGGGCTGGGTGGCTCAGTACGGCATCGAGGAGATGTGCGCTGACAGCTGGAACTGGCAGAAGAACAACCCCGATGGCTACCACACCGTGAAGTAAACGCATAAACCTCCAAAGCCGTGCATTCTCTGAAAAAGAGGGTGCACGGCTTTTTAGTTGCCACTTTAACGTTAGCGGCCTCGCCCTCTCCGTCACCTACGGTGACACCTCTCCCTTTGGGAGAGCTGACGAGCAAGGCGAGGCTGAGAGGGCGAGGATGCTGACCGCCAAGCATCTCCCCCATTTTATCTATTGACAACCGCGCAAAGTTAGCCTATATTACTATTGTTAACACAAACTAACACGCTTTGACAGTGGATAAAATGAGAAGGTCGATCTTATGACATTAAAAGAATTGCAGATCGGAAAAAGCGCTGTTGTGGATACCGTCGGCGGCAGCGGCGCACTGCGCCAGCATTTTCTGGATATGGGCCTGATCCCGGGGGCGGAGGTCACGCTGGTCAAGCTGGCTCCTATGGGCGACCCCATGGAGCTGCGCATCCATGGCTACGAGCTGACCCTCCGGCTGGACGATGCCGCGCAGATCGGCATCACCCCCACCGAAAAGGCCCCGGCAATATCGGCGGCTCCGGCAGATGACAAAATGGTGGATCACCCCGGCCTTGGCGAGGGCGGCAAATACCACATCAAAAAGGGGGAGAATCCCCTGCCCGAGGGCAAGACCCTCACCTTTGCGCTGGCGGGCAACCAGAACTGCGGCAAGACCACCCTGTTCAACCAGCTCACCGGCTCCAACCAGCATGTGGGCAACTTCCCGGGCGTGACGGTGGACCGCAAGAGCGGTGCCATCAAGGACCACCCGGAGACCGAAGTCACCGACCTGCCGGGCATCTACTCCATGTCCCCCTATTCCAGCGAGGAGATCGTCACCCGGCAGTTCATCATCGGCGAAAAGCCCACCGGCATCATCAATATCGTGGATGCCACCAACATCGAGCGCAACCTCTACCTGACCATGCAGCTCATGGAGCTGGACACCCCCATGGTGCTGGCGCTGAACATGATGGACGAGGTGCGCGGCAACGGCGGCACGGTGCGCATCAACAAGATGGAGGCCATGCTGGGCATCCCGGTCATCCCCATTTCCGCCGCCAAGAATGAGGGCGTGGATGAGCTGGTAGACCACGCCCTTCATGTGGCAAAGTATCAGGAGCGGCCCGGCCGCATGGATTTCTGCAGTGAGGACGACCACGGCGGCGCGGTGCACCGCTGCATCCACGGCATCATCCACCTGATCGAGGACCACGCTAAGGCGGCGGGCATTCCGGTGCGGTTTGCCGCCACCAAGCTGGTGGAGGGTGACCAGCGCATTGAGGAAGCCCTGAAGCTGGATCAGAACGAAAAAGAGATGATCGAGCATATCATCGTGCAGATGGAGCAGGAGCGCGGGCTGGACCGCGCCGCCGCCATTGCGGATATGCGGTTCTCCTTCATTCAGGAGTTGGTGGCCAAGACGGTGGTCAAGCCCCACGAAAGCAAAGAGCAGCTGCGCTCCAACCGCATCGACAAATTCCTCACCGGCAAGTACACCGCCATCCCGGCCTTCATCGCCATCATGGGTCTGGTGTTCTTCCTTACCTTCAATGTCATCGGCCTGTTCTTCCAGAACCTGATGGAAACGGGCATCGACGCCCTGACCGGCATCGTGGACACGGCACTTACCAACTGGAACGTCAATGCGGCGGTGCACTCCCTGCTCATCGACGGCGTCTTTACCGGCGTGGGCAGCGTGCTGAGCTTTCTGCCCATCATCGTGGTGCTGTTCTTCTTCCTCTCCATGCTGGAGGATACCGGTTACATGGCCCGCGTGGCTTTTGTGATGGATAAGCTGCTGCGCCGCATCGGCCTTTCGGGCCGCAGCATCGTGCCCATGCTCATCGGCTTTGGCTGCACGGTGCCCGGCGTCATGGCAAGCCGCACCCTTCCCTCGGAGCGGGACCGCAAAATGACCATCCTGCTCACCCCGTTCATGAGCTGCTCGGCAAAGCTGCCCATCTACAGCCTGTTTGCGGCGGCGTTCTTCCCGCAGTATGCGGGCCTTGTGATGGTGCTGCTGTACTTTACCGGCATCGCGGTGGGCGTGCTGGCGGCACTGCTGCTCAAGAGCACGGTGTTCAAGGGCGAGGCGGTGCCCTTTGTCATGGAGCTGCCCAATTACCGCCTGCCCGGCCTGAAGAACGTGGCACAGCTGCTGTGGGAAAAGGCCCGGGACTTTTTGCAGAAGGCCTTCACGGTGATCTTTGCGGCCACCATCGTCATCTGGTTTTTGCAGAACTTTGACCTGCAGCTGCGGCTGACCGCCGATCCGCAGGCCAGCATCCTTGCCCGCATTGCGGGCGACATTGCCCCGCTGTTCGGGCCTTTGGGCTTTGCGGACTGGCGCATCTCCACCGCCCTCATCACCGGCTTTATGGCAAAGGAGAGCGTGGTGTCCTCGCTGCTCATCCTCTTTGGCTCCGAAGCGGCGCTGTCGGCGGCCCTCACCCCGGCGCAGGCGGCGCCCCTGCTGGTGTTCTGCCTGCTGTACACCCCCTGCATCGCGGCGGTGGCCTCGGTCAAGCGGGAGCTGGGCAATAAGTGGGCGGTCATCATGGTGGTGAACCAGTGCGCCGTGGCATGGCTGTGTGCTTTGCTGGTGCGTCTGGCGGCTGTGGCGCTGTTCTGAGAAAAACGATTGGAATGCGCTCCGCGCTGCTCTGCGCATATTCAGCGGAAAAATTACTTATAATAGAGCAATGCCGGGCGGTCTGCGGACCGCCCGGCATTGCATTTTCACGGGTGGGGTCGTGGAGGAAAGCGGCATCTGCCGCGCTGGTTCTCTTTTTCTCTTGACATCTCCCCTCTTCTGCACTATAATACTTCAAAAATGAATCATTCAAAGATGAAAGGATAGACCTGCTGTGAACCCGAATATCGAATTTTCCATCAAGACCGCGCAGGCGTACAATGCTGTCTGCAAACCGCTGTGTCAGGAGCTTGGCCTGTCGCAGACGGCGCTAGACATCCTGCTGTTCCTCGCCAACAATCCGGACTATAAAACGGCCCGGGACATCGTGGAGGTGCGGCATATCAAGGCGAACCTCGTCTCCATGAATGTGGACAAGCTGGTGCAGGAGGGCTATCTGGAACGCTATGCCGTGGCCAGCGACCGCCGCAAAACAAAGCTGCTCTGCACCGGCAAGGCAGACCCGATCATCCGCCGGGGCCGTGCCGTGCAGAACGCTTTTTTCAAGCGTCTGCTGGACCATGTGGAGCCAGCCGATCAGGAGGTCTTTTTCCGGACCATGGAGCTGATCGGGAAAAATCTGGACGAGATCCTGAAGGAGAACGGATAAAATGAGCGTGTTGTTTACGGTGCTTGTCACCTTTTTTGCCGGCATGGGAGCCGGCCTTGGCACCGGCTTTGCCGGTATGAGCGCGGCGGCGGTCATCAGCCCCATGCTCATCACCTTCCTGCACATGGACCCCTATATGGCGGTGGGCATTGCCCTGTCGTCGGATGTGCTGGCCAGCGCGGTGTCCGCCTATACCTACCACAAAAACAAGAATCTGGATCTCAAAAACGGCCTGATCATGATGGCCAGCGTGCTGGTGTTCACGGTGGTGGGCAGCTGGGTGGCCAGCAGAGTACCCTCTGCCACCATGGGCGGCTTCTCGGTGTTCATGACCTTCCTGCTGGGCGTCAAGTTTATTGTGCGCCCGGTAATGACCACCAAGGAAGCCATGCAGGGCGTCAGCGCAAAAAAGCGTGCGGTGCAGTCGGTGGTGTGCGGAATGCTCATCGGTTTCATCTGCGGCTTTATCGGCGCGGGCGGCGGCATGATGATGCTGCTCATCCTCACCAGCGTGCTGGGCTACGAGCTGAAGACTGCTGTGGGCACCAGCGTGTTCATCATGACCTTCACGGCCCTGACCGGTGCGGTCTCCCACTTCATGATCGGCGGCACGCCCGACTGGCTGGTGTGGATCCTGTGCGTGGTGTTTACTCTGCTGTGGGCACGCATTGCGGCGGTGTTTGCCAATAAGGCTGAACCCAAGACCCTGAACCGTGCCACCGGCGTCGTGCTGGTGGTGCTGGGTGTGGTCATCATGGGCTTTAACCTTCTGAGCTGATACATTAAAATATGAATAAAAAGCCAGCGGTTTCACACTTTCTAAAATGGAAACCGCTGGCTTTTGTTCAGTTTAGTTTTGAAGAGAGAACACCGCTAATTCGCTGTGAAACTGCATTGTAGGCTGCGTTTTCTCTGGCGTGAATAGCGGGTGATTCAAATAGAAAAAGCCGAAGTTTATCGAGCAGGATGCTGACAATGAAAATCCCAAGAATCGCAAGGAAGGTGAGCAAGGAGAAATACCATTTGTTAAGAAAACGGCTGAGACCTAATATGCCCCAGAGGCATTTTCGCATGTTGGAATTTTCATGAAACAGATAAATAGCAAGCGTGCTGCTGGAGAGCCAATTGATTGTTTTATTCTGAAAAGGCGGCTTTTTGGCGAAGAATAAGAATAGGTCGGCAGAAAGCAAAATGATGTTCAGAGAGTACAAATTATAAAATTGTGTCAGATCAAACCAAAGCGGAGGAAAGTGGGTATTGACCAAATCGATTATAAGTACAGCAGAAACGGTGAGAAAAAGCCAGAAAAGTGCGTGCAGGCCATACTGTTTTGCACTTCTGCAAAACTTGCTGCCATACAATTTGAACAATGCGCCCATGGAATAAATGAACACAAACCAAATGATATTGCTGAACCCTACGACCCAGGCAAACCCAAGTGAGGGAAGCAGGCCGTAAACCAGAAAATAGCTGATAAGAAAGACTCCGTACTCCCGGAAAGAAAGGCTCTGCAGGAGTCTGTTCAGATAAGGAACAAACAAAAGCAAAGTTACATAGCCAGTGACAAATCCATATTGTCCGGTCATCATTGGAAAGAGGCAGGAGAGGAAAGAAAGAAATGAAAAACTGGTATAACCGGTTGCTGCTGCGATAAAATAATCGACAAGCATAAAGAAAACCATCTGCTTCCAGAGCCGATAGATTTTCAGGTAATTTACCTTGTCAGTGGTGATGGAAAAATATCCTGTGATCAGAATAAATATGTTGTCACCAAGCTTACCCCCTCCCTGAATAAATTGGCACAATAGTATGTTTGGTGAGATGTAAGATGGGTCGTCACAAGGTGCACCATAGAGCGCCAGATGGTGCCCAATGATCATAAGCATGGCAACGATCCGGAGAAGCTCAAAATTTGAGTCTCGTTCAACATTTTTTGCGTTTAACATGAAGATATCTCCTTCGGCTGTTCAAAAAGTAGATAGGATATAGTTCAGGCCAAAGGTTCTGCGATGTAGAATGTTCCGCAAGGAGTCAGATGGAAATTTGCAGAATCGAAACCTGCTAGTTCGTCGCACGAAAGAATATAGACAGCGTCCTCGGCAGGGTTCGGGGATTCAGGAATGGAAAAAATATACCTGCCCATAGAACTGACTTTTTCAAAAGCTGCATGTGGGTTGGAAATCTCCGCAGTCTCCTGATAGGTGAAAGGATCGATCTGCATGTAAAACAAAACAAAAATGTAAGGCATATTGACTTTAGAGGAAATATAAATACGGGAAGCATCGCTTTCGGCGGTTTGAGTGATCGCGGTTCCGAGACCGTCAAAGAAGTATGGCTTTAGTTTCTGTGCATAGTGAGTGAAGTAGAAACCAACAAAAGTAAAGAAGGCAGCGGTAAACAAAAGGGCTGCTATAGGAAGTCCGCGCCGGAACCGCCCGGTAAATTCGGCAGTGCCGACGGCGGTATAATAGATCCAGGGAATCATGAGTATATTAAGACGATTGATGTTGGGATCGACAATGAACATCAGAGCCACACCGGACAAAAACCAGAAATTTATGATGTACTCAGGCTGCTCTTTGCAGCGGCTGCGAAACTTGGAAAAGCAGCAGAAGATTCCCCACAACGTCAACAGGAGAGTAACAGGATAAAGAATGCCGAACAGATGGGTTGCGTTCCACGGGAGAGAGTCATGCTGAAAAAACATAACACCGAGCGCGAGGAAAAAGTTCTTCAGACTGTTCAGCAGAATGTTTCCGTAAAAAACAGAGGTTACTTCTGTGTGACGGTTTTGGTAAAGCCGTGGAATCGTAAAGGGCCCAAGCTGGAGCGGAGAAAGCTGAAAGGTATTGATGAGCACAAAAAGAATGATGGGCAGAGCGACAAGCGTCAGAAGAACCAGTGCCAGAATGCCCTGCCGCAGGGTGATCCTTTTTGTGCGAAGAAGGTAAAAAAGAAGAGGTAATACAAAAAAAGGCAAAAAACAATAGGAAGTACCGTAACTATAAGCCGAAAAGCCAAAGATGACAAAGGCAGCATAGAGGTATCCTGTCCCACCGCTGTGTTTACGGCAAAAGATGCTGAGACAGAAACTGCCCCAGAGAATCAAATCGGGAAAAAGATTACTCTCAAGTCCCCAGCGGCTTTTCATAATATGCCAGGGGCATATGGCAAACAGAAGCGTTCCAAAGAGAACGTATTTCCGATGGTTCGGGAGAGGGGTTACATTATCCAGAAAGAAGTAGAATAAAACGACAGAAACGCAGCCAATCAAAGCCATCGGAAGACGAACCGTGAACTCGGAAAGGCCGAACAACGCGATGAATGGCATACAAAACCAAGAGTAAGCAATATTTTGACCGCTTCCCCATGCAATCAGATGCACCGGATAAGAGATGCCATGGCGATCAATGCCATAATTCAGAATCGACCAGGCTTCATACCCGGCAGAAGCTTCATCCTGATTCAGTCCATATGGAACCTGACCGATCAGGATAAGGCGGGCCAAGATGCCGATCAGACAAAAAAACAGCACGAGAAAAAAGTCTCTGCTTTTTGAAGTTTGCCGCAAAGCAGTCGTTCCCATAAAATGTTTCCTCCATGATATGAGCGGATAAAAATAGCGGTCTATGCATCAATGCACAGACCGCCGTTTCAGCGGGGCCTCAAAGCTCGGCTGATCGGATTTTTACTTGTCCTCGATGGTGGAGTGCTCGATCACCCAGTCAGCAGCCTTGCGGATGCCCTCGTTGCGGCGCATGGCAGGGATGTTGGAGTTGGCCTTAACCTCGTCCAGCGTCTTTTTGGAGCGCTCTGCACGTTCGGCCAGCGTCTTTTCGATCTCTTCCTCGGTGGGCAGCAGGTTCTCCTGCTGTGCGATCTGCAGCAGAGCCATGTGCACGCGGGAGGTCTTTTCGGCAGAAGAACGGACCTTGGCGGTAAAGCTCTCGCGGGTCTCGTGGATCTGGCTCAGGTAGCGGTCCAGACTCAGGCGCTGCATCTGCAGCTGCTGCTGGATCTGCTCCATCTGCTGCTGGTAAGTGGTCTCCACCAGCACGCTGGGCAGTTCGCCCTCGGAAGCATCGGCCAGCTGGGTCAGGATCTGATCCTTGGCGCGGTTCAGCGCGGCGGCATGCTTGCCGTCGTGCAGCTGCTGGCGGATCTGCGCACGCAGCTGGTCCATGGTGTCCAGATTGGCCACCTTCTTGGCAAAATCGCTGTTCAGGGCAGGGATCTGGCGCACGCAGACGTCGATCAGCTTGACCTTGAACACCACCGGCTTGCCGGCCAGATCCTTTGCGTGGTAGCGGTTCGGGAAGGTGACAAAGATCTCGAACTCTTCGCCTGCCTTGTGGCCCAGAATGCCCTCCTCAAAGCCGGGAATCATGCGGCCGCTGCCCAGCTGAACGGCCTGATTCTGTGCGGTGCCGCCCTGGAAGGGCTTGCCCTCCAGCAGGCCCTCGTAATCGATATGTACGATGTTGCCCTTTACAGCGGGGCCCTTGTGAGGCACCAGCTCTGCGGCAGCCGCGCGGTGGCGCTCCAGCACATTGTCGATCTCCTTGTCGGACACCTCAGGGGTAACGCACTCGGACACAAAACCGGTGATCTTGGTCAGATTCAGTTCAGGCTGCAGAGCAACCGTGGCAGTGGCCACAAAGCCCTCGTCCTTTTTCACGCTCACCAGATCGTATACGGGATCGGCAACAGCCACAAAGCCGTGCTCTGCCATCGCAGCATCGTACAGTGCGGGCACGTCCTTGTCCATCAGATCGTTGATGGCGTCGTACCAGAAGGTGTGTTCGCCGCGATCAGCTTCGATCTGTGCACGGTCAGCTTCGCCCTTTTTGAAGCCCCGGATCGTATAAGAGGCGCGGGTGCGCTCATAAACGGCATTGGATGCAGCTTCCAGCTCTTCCGGGCTGGCGCTGAAGGTCATTTTGCAGACACTCTTTTCAGGAGTTTCCACGCTTACCAGTTTCATAGGATCTACCCTCCGTGGTGTCTCGCTGCAGAGAAAACCCGGCGGCCCGGCGCCCGATCGACGCCCGCCGCAAAGCTCCTGTACCCCTGCATGGACACAGATTAAAACATATAGTAAGGTTATTATAACACAAGAATGACAAAAGCGATACAAGAAAAATCATAAAAAATGCTGGTTTTGCGCTTTGAACGGCTTTTTGCCGGAAAAAGTGCGCAGACCCTGCGGGTGCAAAGCGTCTGCTGCAGGATGCCCATATAAGAGGAACAGCGCAAAAATATCGGAACGGAGCCCTGCTGTGCAGGCGGCGGGCAGAAAGCGCGGCGATGGACGCAAAAGGAAGCCTGTGAAAAATGCCGTGCACACGTGTGAAAAACGAGTACGGTCAAAAAGAATAAAAATAATTGCAAAAAGGTGTTGACAAAACCATGGACGAGTGATAGAATACATCTTGTTCCGGACGGAACGTATGCGTTGGTAGCTCAGCTGGATAGAGTGACTGACTACGAATCAGTAGGCCGGGGGTTCGAGTCCCTTCCATCGCACCAGAAAATGCCGTGAAATCGAAAGATTTCATGGC
>ENA-UEPJ01000996-UEPJ01000996.1-human-gut-metagenome-genome-assembly--contig:-NODE-996-length-36140-cov-7.483099_pt1 | contig 36140 bp, 23 predicted proteins | sample MGYA00242890_ERZ507896 | MGnify/ENA primary metagenome ERZ507896 (study PRJEB26167, sample SAMN06115508) | human gut metagenome | host: Homo sapiens | place: China:Qinghai | collected 2015-08-20... | reverse complement strand
GGCATTTGACGAGAGGTGGAAGAATGTGAATGATCTTTTCCCTTATTTGGATATTGCGAATACGGAGTCGAGAACTAATTACCAAAGTAGTCGGTTTGTTGAGGATGATGATATTTTAGAGATCAACCGGATTGAGGTGGCTTATGAATTCCGTTCCAACTGGCTTAAACAAATTGGTTTTAAACGTTTACGGTTAGCAGCCGGGATGAATGATGTTGCTCGTTTGTCCACGGTAAAATACGAGCGGGGAACTTCCTATCCTTTCAGTCGGGGATTTTCTTTCACGATTAGTCCAACTTTTTAAATCACGAGAATCATGAAAAAATTGAAATATATACTAATTATTTTCTGTTTCACACTTCACTATTCGTGTGATAGTTTTCTGGATGTTCGACCGGAAGGGGAAGTCGTGAATAACGAACTTTTCAAGAATGCCGAAGGTTTTGAAGATGCCATTTACGGGGTGTATTCCACGTTGGCCGGCCCGTCTTATTACGGTCGTACGATGACTTATTATTTTAATGATATTCTGTCTCAATATTTTTTCTATGATTATCCGGGAGATGTTACTTTAAAGATTTGTAACTTTGAGTATAAAGATGCAACTGTTCGTCCGACGATCGATCAGATTTGGGGTGGTATGTATAAGAACATTTCCTATGTCAATAATATTTTGGAAAATCTGGAAGGACGTGATGAAAGTTCTTTACCGCTGTACAATGTGTATAAAGCGGAATGTCTGGCTCTGAGAGGTTTCATGCATTTTGATATTCTTCGGTTATTTTGTGAAAATATCGTGAATAACCCGTCGGCACAGGGTATACCTTACGTGGATAAATATGATTTGAAAGTCAGTCCATTTTTAAGCGCTGAAGCCGCTTATGGAAGAATTATTGGCGATTTGAAGGCCGCAGAGGAGATTATGTCGGAAAACGGGGAATATTTTGAAAATGCGGATCAACAGAATAATGAGTTTTTGAAGGATCGGCAGATACACATGAACTTGTATGCCGTACAGGGGATGTTGGCTCGGGTGTATTGGATGAAGGGGGATTTAAAAACAGCCGCCGAGTACGCTCAGAAAGTATTGGATTGCGGGTACTTTGAATTGGCCGATAAATCTGAAATAGAAGATTTGGTTAATGGTGTTCTTTCTCCTAAAGAGACGATTTGGGGATTATTTTCTGCAACGTTTTACACGAATGTCAGGGCTAATCTTTATTTGACGGGAAGTTCCTCTTGTTTGTTCTTGAAATCCGATCATGACGATACTTATTTGGCTGACAAAGAGGGGACGGATTACCGATATGAAAAATGGTTTAAGAATTACAGTGCGATTGAAGCGAGTGGTATGCGTTGTATTAAAATTTTGGATACTTACGAGTTAAGTTATTCTACCCGTCCGGATACCCGGGTTAAAGGAATAAACATGCTTCGATTGCCGGAATTGTATTATATTATTACGGAGTATTATTTGAGTCAGGAAAAACAGGATGAGGCTGTGAAGTATTTTGACAAGGTATTGGAATCAAGAGGGCTGATCGGGTATGCTGATCGCCAGGGAGCAACTCTCACCTTGGAAAAAGTTATTCAAGAGAGAAGAAAAGAATTTATCTGTGAAGGGCAGTATTTTTTTACGCAAAAAAGATATAATCAAAGTATTTACGAGCCCAAAAGCGGTAAACTTTACCCCGCTTCTAACGACATTTATGTATTCCCGCTTCCGGAAAATGAAACTGAATACAGATATTAATTGATACGACTATGAAAAAAGGATTTATATATTTATTACTTCTTAGCGGTATAGTTACATTATTTTCCTGTGAAGATACCGATTACCAGATCTATGACAAAAATCAGAAGAATAAACTGTTTTTTGCAGAGGATTCCCTTCAATTCACTTATGGCTTAACCCGTGATCAGGATGTTGATTTGAATGTGGAAGTAGGTTTGATCGGGTTCGTGGATTTATCAAGTTCCCGGACATTTGAAATTGAGATTGTAAAAGAAAAGACTACGGCCCGGGAGGGGGAACATTTCACCCTATCTTTGGAGAATACGATACTTAAGGATTCCGCTGTTGCATTTGTACCTCTGGATTTTCATAAGCTTAACCTTGAAAAAAATAAAGAATATGTGTTGACTTTGCGATTGGTGGAGAATGAGAATTATGTGCCGACGGATATCCGGGAATGTGTGATTTCGTTTAGTAATAAGGATATCGAGGCTCCCGTGTGGTGGCGTTCCGACAAGTTGGGCGATTACAATCAGGAAAAATTAATCTTGTTCGTAGATTATTATCACCAGTCTGAAGAAAAAAGTCCGGTTATCTATGAAGCTATTCGAAAAAAATGGGGTGAAAATCTGGATCAGGGGACGGAAACTAATTTGTTGACCATATATAAATATCAGGGATATTTGAACCGCTATATTCTGAACCCGATGTATGAGTATTATTTAGAAACGAACGATCAGATGTATCAAATTCCTAATCCTAACAATTAAGCCATGAAACGAATCTATCATATCATTTTAGTCATTTTGTTTTTGCTCAGTTCCTGTTATGACGATTCTTCTTCCCTCCCTTGGGATAAGATTGCAGAAATACAGGTGACAAGTAACGTAAAGGATACAATTAACCTGTATTTGGGAGATAATATTTCTATTCAAAATCAATATTCCTATGAGGGGGATGATATCACGTGGCAATGGAGTATTGGTAAATATGCGGAGAATCCTGTTGATGACAAGATTACAACAGTTTTTAAAGAAATCAGCACGGAGGCCGATCTGGAATATAAAACAACGGAGTTGGGACATTATTTTCTTCGGTTGGTGACGAGTAATAAATATGGAAGTGATATCAAATATTATCATGTATTCGTCAATTCTGAATTTGAAGAAGGTTATTTGATCCTGGGCCGGAGGGAGGATGGAAAAGGAAGTCTGGCTTTCATGAAAACCTTGACACCGGAGGAAATTGAACAAGGGTTGCAACCCGAATTCCGTCAGAACCTTTTCGCTTACACGAATGGAGGTGACGAGTTAGGTGAGGGACCTCTTGATTGTGACAAGGTGTATGACAAGCTTTATATTCTGTGTGGTGAGGCACGGAAAGTGTATCAGTTGGATGCAAAATCTTTTCAGTTGATACACGAGTTCGATTATACGATGTACGGGAGTGATTTTATACCGCAGGATCTGATATCATACGATTCCCGGTATTGTAGTGAAATTTATAGCACATCTTCCAAGGGTGGGGTTGCCAAAATACAAGTAGCGGATTTGGAGATATTCCCGTATACTGATCTCCCGCAGCATGTGAAATTTACCCGGACTTACGATCGGCCGAACTATAGGGCATCTAAAGTGATTGCTTTTATTGATGATGTGAATAGTAAGGTATATGCAGATGGTTTTAATGCGACGGATTTTAGTTTCGGTTATTTCCCTTGCTATGATTATTTTGACGGTCGGGAGATTATTCAGGTGTTTTACGATGAGGACGGGAACCTGATCGTTTATGCGATTAATAATGGTAAGTATTATTTGACAAAGATAGGATCGAACCTGACAAGTTTTGAAACGATGGCTTTAGATGTTATATACGAAAAAGAGTGTACAGCGAATGTTACCTTGTTTAACAGGAATTCAGTATTTGAAGTGAATGATCCTAACTCTTGTTTGTTCTTCGGAAATCAGAATTTAGTTTATAAATGGGCTTATAACCAGTCGGAGATACCCTCGGATCCTTTTATAACGCTGCCTGATGGAGAGGTTATTAAATGCATGAATCAGTCTGCCGACCAGAAACAGCTTTATATCGCAACCTACAATAGCCAGCGGGCTGGTTTGAAAGGTTCGCTTTATATCTATCATAGTGATACGGGAAAAACGATTGGAATGCCTTATGAGGGCGTGGCTGACGAACCGGTTAAAGTAATGTATAAAGTAAAATAAAAATTATGAGTAAGATCTTATTTTTCATGTGTGTGATCGGATGTTTTATGCCGGCCACTCTCATGGCTAAAGTTGAAAAAGTAACCTTGAAAGGTGTAATCAAAGGTCTTGGAAATGAAGAATTGATATTGATGAATACCGATCAGAGTGAAATAGTCCGGACGAAAACAAAGAATGATCGTTTCAAGATTACGGCGGAAGTAGAGACCGGTGATTTACGTTATTATATGCTTTACGCTCCGTCTGTCGGGCCATTAGGGCCTTCGATGAGTATTCCCGCGATCTATTTTTTCATAGATTCTCCCGAAATAACTATCGGGGCAGAACTCAAAAACGAACGAATAAATATCAAATCGTTGAAAGGTTCTCCGGGAAGACAAGAGTATGACCGGATTATGGCTTCTCTTCCCTCTGCTTCACGGGTTGAGGAGATATACGATAATTATAACAAGGCTTTTCATGAATATAATGAAGTCAGCCAGACTCCTGAAAATATGAAGAAGTTGAAAGCGGCAAGCCAGGCAGTGGATGCTTTACAGCAACAAAGACGTGAGGAGATATTCGGATTGCTTCCTCAGTACACGAACAGTATGCCCTTTGCGGTTATTATTTCTTCGTATTTTGGCATCGATAATATAGATGAAGCTGAAAAAGTATGGAAGCAATTCGATCCTTCCATCCGGTATTGTTATGCGCTGAAACAATTGGAAGATTTGATTCAGCGTGGGAAGAGTTGTGCTGTTGGGCATGAGGCTCCGGATTTTGAGTTGATGACTCCTGCCGGGGAAAAGATAAAACTTTCTTCTTTGCGGGGAAAATATGTGTTAGTGGATTTCTGGGCTTCCTGGTGTGGTCCTTGCCGGAGGGAAATTCCAAATATAAAAAAAGTGTACGCAGAATTCAAGGACAAAGGATTGGAGGTGGTTGGTGTTTCAATTGATCATTCGGATGAAGCTTGGAAAAAAGCTTTGGAAGAGGAGAAGTTGGACTATCTGCAACTCAGCGATCCGAAAAGTGTAACTTCCAAACTCTATAATTATAATGGGATACCTTTTATCATCTTGATTTCGCCCGAGGGAATTATCCTGAATAAAGGGTTACGGGGAAATGAAATCCGAACTAAAATAACAGAATATATAAAATAGAGAGAGAATGAGAAACTATATTTTTATACTCCTATGGTGTTTTATCTTCTGTGCTTGCAGTAAAAATGAAACAAGTATTCAACTCCAGATCAAAGGGGACATAACGGATGCTCACCCTAGAATCGTGACATCAGACTCTACGTATCTGTTGACTCTTGATTCTACGGGGGCTTGTAAAATAATATTGCCTGCTATGCAGGAGCCAGAAATAGCAAACCTTTATTATAGCGATATATATGGGGGAACCCCATTGTATATTCTTCCGGGTACTACTCTTTCAATCGGTATGGAGAGGGGGAGCGTGAAAACGTTTGACGGGGAGAGTGCTGATATGTGTCGGCAGTTAAATGATTTCCGCTTACTTCGTCAGTTTTCATTATCTGGTGATGACGTGCTTGAAGAAAAGCAATATTTAGCAAAGCTGGAACGTCTGGTGGAACAATGTAATGTCCATTTGGATACCATGAAACAGGATAGGAAGTTTATAGAGTTACTAAAGAAACGGATGTTTTTCCATATATATTCAGATATTCCGGACTATGTCACGTTTTATAGTTTTCGTACGGGTGATACCGCTTATATACCTTCGGAACATTTCCGGGAAGTTATGGTACGGGTGATTTCAGACGAGGATGGAATTGTGAATACGGGTATGTATTCGATGCTACCTTCTTTTATAGATATCTTGTGCCCGACGGTGTCCAGGACAGATTATAAGACTAAGTTGGCTTATCTTCAGGGACGTTTCAAGCATGCTCGGGTACTGTCTTATGTGAGCGATTACTATATCACGGGTTACCTGAAGAACGAGGGGATTCAGTATTTGCCGGAAGTTCGTCAGGAATATGACAGGTTGGTACAGGATTCCGCCATGAAATCAAAATTCGATGCTTATTGTGCCCGGGCTTTAAAGACTGCACCCGGACAACCGGCTCCTGATTTCAGTTTTCCGGATATGGACGGGAATATGGTAAGTCTTGAAGATTTGAGAGGAAAATATGTGTACATAGATATTTGGGCAACTTATTGTTCTCCTTGTCGTGCGGAAATACCCTATTTGCAGAAGTTGGAAGAAAAATTAAAAGATAAAAATATTTATTTTGTCAGTATTTCGGTGGACACCAACAAAAAAACCTGGGAAAATATGGTAAAAAAAGATCAGCTTGGAGGAATTCAGTTACATTGCGGGAAGAATCCCAAATTTATGGATGATTATGATATTCCCGGAATTCCCCGTTTTATATTGATTGATCCTGAAGGACGATTCTGTGGAGCCCGTGTAGGTCATCCCTCCACTCCGGGATGGGGCGAATATTTGGCCGAACTAGTAAAATAATACGTGAACAATGAAAAAAAATATTTTGTATATCATCTTTTTTATGGTGCTGGTCGCCTGTAAGAGAGAAGCTGTTTTCGAATTGGAAGGATATAGCGGGCAAATACTTCGGGATAGGACTGTTGGGTTGAGGTATCCTACAGCTCCCGGGCGTCAATATTTTCTTTCAACCCAAGCAGATTCGGGTGATTATTTTTTCTTGACCGGGGAAATCACTCCAGGTAAGGTTACATTTCTCGATTTTGGTTATCAACATCTCCCGTTATACGTCGAAAAACAACATTATCGGGTGGTTAAAGAGAATGATAATTATTATATCCTCTCTGATCAGAAAGAATCCTTGCAAAATCGGTATGTGCAATATATGCGTCGGATTTATTCCCTGGATTCGGCCTATAATCAATTATGCCGGGGGTATGACACGATTTCCGATATTGGTCGGAAAGCAAAGCTTTCCGATCGTTTAAAAAAAGATTTAACCTTGCGGAATGACCGGATTATTCAGGGGATAAAGGACTTCTCCGGAACAGAGATAGCTTTGAATATTATCAATGAAGTATTGTATTTCTGTGAAGTTGACTATCGTTTTTTTACCCGGGCCATGGAAGCATTGGGCGATTCTGTTCCCGAAGGAGATTTGAAAAATAAGGTCGTAGAAGCTTATGAACAAGCTAAAAAACGTCAACTTACTGGTAATGCTCCTTCTTTTAGTTTGCCGGATGTAAATGGAAAGATACATCGTTTGGAGGATTTTAAAGGGAAATATCTGTTAATTGATTTTTGGGCTTCATGGTGTGCACCTTGCCGGGCTAAAAATAAAGAATTGAATAAGCATTACCGGGAATTGAAAGATATGGGTTTGAACGTAGTATCTGTTTCCTTGGATAATGATCGGGAAAAATGGTTGAAAGCTTTGAACGAAGATCAGGTGTCCTGGTTGCAGTTGGTGGATCTGGAAGGGTTTAAGAAAAGTAAGGTTAGAGCTGATTATAAGGTAGAACGGGTCCCGGCTGTTTATCTGATCGACCCGCAAGGGAAAGTACTGATTACAGGTCCTACTTTGGAGGAGATTTATTTCCACCTGCAAACGTAGTTTTGTTACTGATTCGTCTGCGGAGACCGGTTTTGCCGGCCGGTTCTCTTCAGGCGATCACCAACCTTTTGCTCTCCCTGGCCGGTGGAACTCTTCAAGGAGTGACCGTCCTCCCCATCCATACCTTCAAGCTTCCGTCCGCTGCCTGCAATCGCGTAAAATCCACCCATTCCTCGTACAAGACAATATTGCCGACTTTCTATCTGAAAGATGGATGTTTATATCTCCTCGAAAAAACGGAGACCCTATCCGGGTGGGAGAGGATGACTTATTTATAGGATGCGGTTCTGCAAAATCAATCAAACAAGTTTGTTGTTTTGCTCTCACCTTTCATTATATTTGCATAATATAGGATGCGGCTCGGCCATGCCAAATTTGAAAACAAAGTTTTTCATTTGTCATTGCTCTCACCTTTCACTATATTTGTTCTGTTTAGGGAATACAAATGGAAAATGAAGCGTTACTTTTCAAAAAGATGCAGCTGGGGGACTGGACTGCTTTTAATCTTTTTTTTAAAGAGTATATGGAGCAATTATATCTTTATGCGGTAGCTTTTGTAAAGGACAGGGCAGCTGCCGAAGATATTGTGCAGGATTCGTTTATTTATCTCTGGACAAACCGGGGGAAAATAAATTTTACAGGTTCAATATATGCTTATCTGTTATTGGCTGTGAAAAATGCCTGTATCAATTATAAAGCTCATCAGCAGGTAGAAGAAAAATACCGGGCGACTTTTCAGGCTGACGGAACAACAGGAGAGGGGGAAGAAGAATGGGAAGAGTTGCGGAATCGAGTGATGAGGGCTATAGATTGTTTGCCACCGAAATGCCGCGAAATTTTTATATTGGGGGCTGTCGAAGGATTGAAATACCAAGAGATTGCCCATGCTTTGGGGATTTCAGTCAATACAGTGAAGACACAGATGAAATTTGCTTACCGCAAAGTGAAATCACAAGTCGGCTCTGAAATGAATGTTTTGATTGTGATGTTTTGGTTGAGTAGTAGATATTTTTGAATATTAGACTGAAAGAATAGGTTTTGCATGGAGATCTTTCGGAATATTCCTAACCGGATCGAAACTCTCCCAGAAGTACAATAATATAACGAAACAGAATGATGGACAACTATATACAATGACGCTGATAAAATAAATAAAGTAGTATGTCCCGAAATTTAAAAAAAAAGTGAATATTCTTTTCACCCTTTTTTCCGTCCTTCCTGCTTTAATAACAGAAAGCAGGAAATATGGAAACAGATCACATTCTCCGATTATTACAGAAATGCTTGTCTGAGGGGCAACCCGAAGACTGGCAGCAACTTAGAAAAGAACTTGCCCGTGGCGGTCAGGAACAGGTACAGAAAGAGCTTTTTCTGTTGGGAGAGTTGAAGCCCGAGGATTTGAAAGCCGACCCTGAAAAATTATGGCGGCAAATTGCTGCCTGTCGTGCTGAGGGGGAGAACCGTAAATTCAGATTACCGAAAAGATGGCGTTATATTGCTGCTGCGGTCCTGCTGTTCATTACAATTGGAGTAGGCTATCTATTGAGACAGCAAAAACAACCGGTCCTCCCGTCTTTATCTGCTTTGCTGGAACCAGGAGAGAGAAAAGCTATCCTTAAATTTGAAAACGGAGAACAGATCGATTTGGGGAGGGTGGCTTCCGGTACTTTGTTGTCGAGGCAGGGGGTGACGATTTGTCTCGATTCCTTACAGGGGATTACCTATCTGCCTGCTTTTTCGGGAGAGTCTGAACCCGTGTACAACACCATTGAAGTACCCAGAGGGGGAGAATATCGATTGGTATTGCCGGATGGTTCGATGGTATGGTTGAATTCGGATTCTGAATTGAAATTTCCGATGAATTTTGCCGGTGAACGACGGAAAGTATTTTTGAAAGGAGAAGCTTATTTTGAAGTGGTCAAGAATCCGGATATGCCCTTTATTGTAGAAGTGGCGGCTATGGAAGTGAAAGTATTGGGAACCTGTTTTAATATCAACGCATCCCGAAGTGATGAGAGGATACAGACCACCTTAGTCAGTGGTAAGGTTGAGGTTTCCGACCGGGAAAATGCCCGGAAAGTGGTTTTACTTCCCAACCAGCGGGCAGAACTCAAAAAGGGCTGCCTGACAGTTGAAAATGTGGATGCTGAGGAGATTATCGCTTGGATGCAGGGAAAATTTTATTTTGAATCGGAATCTTTGGAAGAGATTGCTACTCAGTTGGAACGTTGGTATGATATCCATTTTTTCTTTTCCCGCGAGAGCCTGAAACAGGAAGAGTTTACCGGAGTGATCCGGCGCGATTATACGGCAAATCGGATATTGGAAATTATTACCAAGACCACGAATGTCGAATTCGATATTAAGGGAAGGACTGTGACGGTGTATTAAAAAATACCGGTATTTGCAGCGAACAAATACCGGGTGGCTGAAATAAATACCGGTTGACTTCGAACCCCAACCGGACATGTCAAACCTCAATTACAAAACTATGAAAAAAAATCCGAACCAATGCGGGATAGGTATGAAAATCCATCTCCGTAAAATCTTACTCGTAATGAAATTAATCTTCTGTTTTATCTGTTGTTTCCTATTCTCATTACATGCTTCTATACGGGCACAGAAGCAAATGGTTACATTGAAATTGGAAAAAACTTCTGTTGCTGAGGCTATTCGGGAGTTAAAACAACAGACTCGCCTGGATTTCTTTTTTAGCAATAAAGAAGTGAATGTGAAGAAGACCGTGTCGCTGAATTGTGAGAACATGCGGATCGATGAGGTACTACAACAATTGTTGGGAACTGAATTTCAATTTGAGTTTGTCGATAATATGGTTATTATCACACCGGGATTCAGAAAGTCCGAAGAAGAGACAAAAAGTGTTCTATATAAAGGTACTGTTTGTGACTCCCAGGGACAGCCGTTGCCCGGAGTTACGGTTGCTGTCAAAGGTACTTCGTTGGGAGTAGCGACCGATGTGAACGGTAATTTTCAAATTCAGATGCCTCCTGCCACGAATTGGATTTTTGTTTTTTCGTTCATTGGAATGCAAACTGTGGAAATACAGTCCGGTGACCGTCGTGAATTTGAAGTGGTGCTGAAACCGGCAAAAGAAGAATTGGAAGAAGTGGTGGTTACCGGTTATCAGACGATCCGGAAGGAACGAATGACCGGTACGACGGCGACGATTACCGCCAATCAGATTGCAGGCCGGGGATTACAGTCGATCGACGAGATTCTGAATAGTACGATCTCGGGGTTGAATATGATCAGTAGTGGCCGGCCCGGACAGGACGCACAGATCCAGATTCGTGGGGTAAATTCGTTGACGGGGAGTACCGAGCCGATGTGGATTGTCGACGGTATGCCGTTACAAGGAGAGATTCCCAACATCCAAAGCGGTTCTACCGATTTGCAGGCGACTATTTTTACGACCGGAATCGGTAATATTGCACCGGACGATATCAAATCGATCACCGTATTGAAAGATGCTGCCGCTACAGCGATTTACGGTGCCAGGGCTGCGAACGGGGTGATCGTCGTCGAAACGAAAAGCGGACTTTCCGGGAAAACCCGGTTTAATGCTTCGGTGAATGTGGGGATTACCGAACGACCCCGGAATAACATCGACATGATGAATACTGCGGAGAAAATCCAGTTCGAACGCGAGATCTTTTACGATCAGCAAGGATATATCTATACCCCCGGGCGGGTGACTAAATTATTGCAGCAAGCAGCCTATGGAGAAATTTCTTCTGATGAGGCCGAACGGCGGATCGGCGAATTAGCTAAAATCAATACCGATTGGTTTAAAGAAATTTATCGCACGGCGATCAGTCAGCAATACAATTTCAGCATGTCGGGAGGTAACGAGAAGACACAACATTACGTTTCCTTGAACTACCTGAAAGAGGTCGGTACCGAACCCAATAATAAGTACGATCGGTTGGGGATGAACATTAAATTAACCCATAATCCTTCCGAAAAAATCCGGATTACCGGTGGGTTGGGGGCCACTATGAAAAACGACAGGGTGACGGCCAGTAGCGTAAATTCCCTGGAATATGCAATGTATGCCAACCCTTATGAACGATTGAAAAATGAGGATGGTACAAAGGCTTACGATATCAGCTACAATGCAAAGGAAAGTAGTATCCGGGACGGGCTGGATTGGGATACCTTCAATATTCTCGACGATCTGAATCGAAATACCAATACCAACCGTTATCTGGATGCCGAGCTTTCATTGAAGGTGGAATGGGAAATCGTCAAAGGCTTGATGTTTACGACCCATGGGGTTTATAATGCCAATTCCAACCATAACCGGATTATCGAAGGAGCGGATACCTATACCAATTTTATCAATAACTGGTATTCCTACAAGGGAGAAATTCCGCATGATATGGTGAAGGGCTCTTTGCGGGAGGCTACAGGGTATACCAATGCCTATACATTCCGGAATACACTTCAATATACGGGGGAATATGCCGGAAAACATTATATCTCTTTGTTTGCCGGGCAGGAAATACAGGAGCGGACCGCTTATAATTCCTTCAATTATTCTCCGGTATTCGACGAAGAACACCGGATCGTCGGATTCCCTGAAATGGACGATATCGACGGATCGGAAATCAATTATAGCGCCTTGGGAGGGACAGGAAAGTCGGTCAGCAAAATGTCTTCATTTTTTGCCAATGCCTCATATTCCTACCTGGATAAATACATTTTGACCGGAGCATTGCGCTATGACGGTTCGGATATTATCGGAAACGACAACCAGTTTACTCCGCTATGGAATGTCGGTTTACGCTGGAATCTGCATCGGGAGGAATTTATGAAGCGGTGGATGTGGGTAGACCAGTTCGCTGTCCGGGGTGGTTTCGGATATACCGGGAGTATCGACAAGAATGCACTGCCTTTTGTGGTGATGACCCTTGGACAAAGTGTGATTTATGACGGGCAAACTGTACCGACTTCTTTCAGTTACCCCAACCCGAATGTAAAATGGCAGACCAAACAGGATATGAATGTCGGCCTGGACCTTTCGCTATTCGACTATCGGTTGGAATTGGGGGTGAATTACTACAACAATATCACCCGGGATGTGCTCGACCGGAAAGCTTTACCCTATTCTTCCGGACGGAGTGAGGTGACGGAGAATGTAGCCGATATTTATAATAGCGGATGGGAAATCGATCTGGGAGTAACGCTGTTGAAAAATAAATCTTTTCAATGGTATGCCAAAGCGAACATTGCGATCAACGATAATAAAGTGAAAAATACGTATTATAAGGATACGAAGGATCTGCCGAAAGCAACCTTGAGTAATGCACATCAATTTGTAGAGAATCAGCCGGTGAACGGTTGGTATGGGTATAAATTTGCAGGAATCAATCCCATCAACGGAGCGGTGATGACTTATACCGGCAACGGGGAGGCAACCTTGGATATGTCGGTTAGCGGAGCTACATGGCCTATCCCTTCGGTGTTTTATTTAGGAAATCTTACTCCTCCGGTCGTGGGCGGATTTTCAACTTCTGCCAATTGGAAACAATTGATTTTTTCTGCTAATTTTGAGTTTAAGACCGGACATAAAATCAAATCGTTCAATACCTTCCGAAGCCTGGATGCCCGTAATCGTCATACCTCCGAAGCGAATCGCTGGCGTGAACCGGGAGATATCACCAATGTACCTGCTATGTCGGAAGCCTTTACTACCTATTCTTCCTATATGTACGATATCTTATTGGAGAAAGGAAACTATCTCCGCTGTAGCTATATGACACTGGGATATAACCTGAAACCCGAATGGTTGCATAAAATAGGTTTCAGCACTGCCCGGCTCAGTTTTACAGCGAAAGACCTGTTTACGGTTTCCAGTTATAGCGGAATCGATCCGGCACTGATGGGGTCGTTCGGTTATCCGAATTCCCGGAAATATACGATTACTTTAAATGTTGGATTCTAAAATTGAAAGAGATGAAGAAATTATTCTTATATATCACCTTGCTCTTGAGTTTTACTTCGTGCGAAAAATATCTGGAAGTAAAACCATCGAATATTCTGGCTTTGAAAACTTATGACGATGTAAAATCTTTGTTGGGTTCACATTTGAAATTATATACAACGACATCTACCGGTGCTCATAAATTAACAGGGACGAATGTTCCCTGGAGAGCGAGCGATTTGTATTTGTTCTTCGGTTTCTATAGTGACGATTTGAATACCGATACCTGGCTGAACGGAAATTGGATGGCTAATAATAAAAGAGCGTTGTATACAAACAGTTTGAACTGGCAAAATACCACAATGCCCGGGACGATCTGGGGAAACTATTTCAGTAATATCGGTTTTTATAATACGATTATCGACGAACTGGCGAATGTCAGTGCTTCACAGGAAGAAAAAGATATCGTCGAACAGGAAGCCCGTTTTCTGAGAGCCTGGTATTTGTTTAAAGTGTTACAATATTTTTCTCCCTATCACAGCAATGAATTGGGGATACCCTTTAATACCGATTCTCAAGCAGTCGGAAGTTATAATAAACAGCGGAAAACACAGGCTCAGGTATATCGGTTTCTGATCGATGAGTTGACTACGGTCATTGATTGTAAGACAGAACCCCGGCCGGCTTATAATATTTTTTACGATAAGAACCTGGCCCATGCTTTGCTGGCCGAGATTTACCTTTTTAAAGGCGGTTCGGGAGCTGGCGAGAAAGAGGATTATGTTCAGGCAATTACGCATGCACAGGCGGTTATGAAAAATTATCCGTTGCAAGGGATAGATGAATTCAAACCTTTTGAAACCTATAAGACAAGTGAGGGGGGAGTATATAAAAATAAAGATCAGGCCTTATTGTCCTTTTTGTGGTATACCGGTGATGCAGGCATGTATGGGACGATGGAGGCTTATGGTTTGCTCGAATTTGTCCGGGATGAACTGTTCGAATTGTTCGATGAAAACGATGTTCGCCGTTCCCTTTACTTTAATCCCGAAAACAAGGCTATCCGTAAATTCAAGGATCTGCCGAATTCCTATGGGGTGTTACACTTTTTCCCGGTTTCCGAAATGTATCTGATCGAGGCTGAAAGTTATGCCCGTAACGGACAGGAAGGAGAAGCCCGGCAAGCCTTGGAAGAGTTCCAACGTCATCGGGTCAGAAATTATCAGGGATACAAAGGAGCAGATTTGTTACAAGAGATTATGAATGAACGGCGGAGAGAGTTTTGCCTCGAATACGATATGCGGTGGTGTGATCTGATCCGGATTCAGAAGGGATGGTCCAGAAATTCTTACCAAAATCCGGAAGAAGCCGTCTATATGCTGGAAGATAATGATTTCCGTTTCTGTTTTCCTATCCCTTTGCTGGAAGAAATGCAGGAAAATAATCAGATCGAACAAAATCCCGGATGGAATATGTTGTAATCCTAAAATGATGAATAAGATGAAAATAATAGGTTATATTTTGCTGATTGTTTTGCTTTTTTCGTGTGAAAAGAGTGAATATGAAACCTGGTTGTACGAACCCGGAATCGAAGCCGTCGATTCGGTGGCTATTTATCCCAATAGTCCCGTTTTGATCGCGAATGGTAAAGCTCAATTGAGTTTTCTTGTAAAAGCTTATTCGTTTGTGAAAGATAAACGGACGATCGAACAGGTGATCAATGGGGAACATATTGTCAAAGACTCTGTGTTTACGAAGATTTCTGCAATGAAAATGGATCGTTTCGAAGCATCTGAAATACAGATTAAAACCAGGGATGGCAAATTGATCGAGGGACAGAAATTTTCGACCACCGAAGGGGCTGGAACGGATGTTGAATTTGTATGTACTATTCATGGGATAGAAAGTGAACCTTGTAAAGTGCATTTGATCGCCGATCCGGTAATGGATTTTCCGACTATTACTGTTCCGGTTGTTTTCCATCTGTTGGTTACAGATAAAAATATCAATAGGTATGATGGCATAACGACCGGGTTGTTACAGGGATTTATCGATCGGGCCAACAAAGTGTTTTCGGGAACTTATGCCGACGATCCGGTAGCCGTCGACAGTAAAATTCGCTTTGAATTGGCTACGGTGGATGTACAAGGGAATGAACTCGCTACCCCGGGAATAAACAGAGTGGAAATGGGAACTCCTGCTTATGGCGAAGTTGCCGGTTATATTAACAAGAATTTACTATGGGACCCGAACCGGATATTGAATATCTGGGTAAACGATGAAATTTATGGAACCAATGCTTATGCTCCGGCTTATATTTTGGATAACGGAACCGTTGTACCCGGTTTGAAAATGAATTCGGTTGCTACAGCTGATGAAGTAAGTTTTACTTCGTATAGTGAAGTAGGCATTACTCTTACTGTGAGTTCGATATTCTCGATCAATAAAGGGGGCTATGAATATTATCTGGGTACACATTTCGGATTAATGCCTACGGTGTTCAGTACTTATTCGGGAATTCCCTTTGTTAACGGAGATGTAGATTTTTGTTCGGATACTTATACTTATGAATTAGGGCCTATTGCTTTGGAAAAGAATACTTATTCGGATGATAAACAGGCTCCGGTGATTTATTATAATTCCTGTAATATCATGGATGAAAGTTCGGCATCGACTTCTCTGACCTATGAACAGGTTTTGCGTATGAGGAAGGTGATTGCTAATTGTCCGGGACGGATGTTCGATTAATATAATAACCATGTGCTGATGTGCTCCCGGGAGTTACTCCATAATGAGCACATTAGCACATAAATTTTATCCCATAATCCAACGAGCCTTCCTACCCAGTAAGCGATACATCAAGGCCGTGAATCCCCACGCACACAGGAAAATAAGAATTGCCATTACCGGCACCTGTAGCGGAATCGGCAGATTGAAATTACCGATCAGTAAAAAGGCCGGGCCGACCAGAAAATAATGTACCATGTAAATACCGAAACCGCATTTTGTGATATTGGCGAGTGAACGGATGAGGGCGGGCGTAGAGACGACTACTTTTTGCAAAGCCAGAAAAACCGCCAGAGTCATACATAACACGTTAGGGCTGCAAAAAGTGAAAAATAATTCCATATCCGATTCGGTAGCTGCCGGATTATGGGCTGCTGCACTAAAACCGGTAAAAGTGACGGAATAGCCGGCTGCAAATAAGAGAGCGGATAGAAGCAGTGTTTTTCCGACGGACCAGGAATTTCCTTGTTTGACATAATGCCCGAGCAGGAGATAACCGTTGAAGCCTGCAAAATAATATAGTGTCCCGAATTCGTTCCAGGTGGCGGTGCCATAGAGATAATGCGAAATATATTCGCCCATATACGGGAGAAATAAGCTGATCACCCAAATCCACAAGTAAGTTTGTTTCATTTTACGATCGGCCTTATCGATCCAGGCAGAGAAAAAGGGCATGTACAGATAAAGTCCGATCAAAAGGTAAATGTACCACATATGATTCTCTTTAAAGGAGAAATTGAAAGGAATCATGGCGATGTCTTTCAGCGAATCGCTGAAAGACTGGGATTCACTTCCTTGTACATAACAGAAAAAATCGCCGATAATGGATTTCGGAAGCCCGACTACTCCTGTAAACCACGGGAATAAGTTGTAAAGCACCGACCATATCAAAAAAGGAAATAATACCCGGAAAATTCTTTTCTTGTAGAAAACGCCTAACGGTTGTTGACCAACCGGGAGTAAGAGTAATCCGGTCATCATGGCAAACAGGGGAACCGACGGACGAAATAATGAGCCGTATACAGAAGCCCAGAATTTATATTCGGGTAGGGTTCCCAGGGTCGGGGAGATGTAAAAGGGATCGATACAATGTACGCCGATCACCATAAGCATTGCTGTAAGCCGGACGATATCCAGCCATACGATGCGTGAAGGAGAGGGTAAATCGTAATTCATGTTATTCATTATTTGTTATTCGTCTGATTATTTAACGTCGCAAAAGAATGAAATATTTGTCTCAACTTCCGTGAAATATTGGCCAATAACTAATAAAAATTGGTCATACCGGAAAAAATTCTGTATCACTTCAAAGTTAAAAATGTTAAATCTTGTCGAATAAAAAAGGAAATGAGCGATTATGCGTTTACTTTTGTATAAACATAAATCGGTGATGAAGAGGATTTTATTCATGATTATATTAGGGCTGGGAGGACTGATGCCGGTAAACCGGACATTAGCCCAGAGAGCTGTCGACTTGTTTCAGGCTTATAGTTGGGAACAGGCTAGTTTGCAGGCAGCCCGGGAAAATAAGCTGGTTTTGGTCGAAGTGGGACCGATCGACCCGAAAGTGGAGAGAGGAATACAGACGAAACCCGATCTGGTGAATTATTTGCAGCGGAATGTGATCGCAATCCGGCTGAATGCGAACGATACGAAAAACAGTGGATTTCAAACGCACTTATTGATGTACGAGCCTCCCCTGTTTGCTTTTTTTATGCCTTATGGAGATTTGCTGGAAATGATAAAACCGGAGGAGGTACTTCAAGATCCTTCTGCTTTAAGAGAAACACTCGAAAAGGCGAAGGAACGGGCTGCAGTGAAAAAAAGAAATAGCCGCTCTGTTCGTTTCGAGGATTTGCCGTTCGAAGAAGCTTTGGCAAAAGCGGAGGAAGCGGAGCAGCCGGTATGTATTTATTTTACCGCCGATCGGTGTCAGGCTTGTTTGTTATTGGAGAAAAACGTGTTGAACCTGGACGAGGTGGCCGATTATTACAATGACCATTTTGTCAATCTGCGGGTGAATACCTCGCGGACACAAGAGTTGGCCCGGCGATATGGGATAAAACAGTGTCCTGCTTTTCTGTTTTTGAATGCCAAAGGGAAAGTGATTTACCAGGATGAAGGGGCGGAAACAAAGGAGCAATTGCTGGACAATGCTGCTCTTGCTTTGAAAAAAGCCGGAGGAATTTCGTTTCAGGAATTATCGGATGAGGAGGCTCGGGCTAAAGCGCAACAGGAGAATAAACCGGTGTTTATCGATTATTATATTCCGGGTGGTGCACATAAAGAGATGTTGCGTACCGTATTTGCCGACCCGGAAGTGGCTGCCCTTTTCGAGCAGCAGTTTGTCAATGTAGCCCGCGAATCGGGTCAGGCGGTGTTGGTTTTTACGGATGCGGGGGGAAACGAATTGCACCGGGTGAGAAATATCATGAGTCCCGAAGATTTGCTGCAGGAGGCCCGGATGGTGTTGGAAGGAAAAGGATTGGCCGGAATGGAGAAGGAATTCCGTCAGGGAAGTCGCCGGCCCGAATTTCTAAAGAGTTATATGGCGATGTTGGGGCGGGCTGATAGATACAGGGAAGCCGGAGAGATTGCAGCGGTTTATTTCTCGGCTTTACCTTCGGATTGTCTCCGGGAAGCTGAATATTGGGATATTTTCGACCGCTATTATATGCTTGCCGATACAGACCTTTTTCAATATGTATTGACTCACCGCAAAGAATTGTACGACCTTTACGGAGAAGATAAGGTTCGGAAAAAGATAGCGGCGGTCTGGATTGCCGGGGCTGAAAATTTTGTTCAGGACGGCGTTTTTGATGAGGCCGGTTTCAAAGCTTATACCAAACGACTGAAAAAAGAAAAAGTCGAAGAGTGGCGGCAAATTGTCCGGAATGCCCGGATGCATGCTGCCGAATGCACCGGGGACTGGCGTACATTCGTCGATTTGGCAGAGGAAAAATGGTACGAAGAAAAAATTCCCGATGCCGAATTGTACAGCTGGGGAGTGAAAATCAATGAAAATTGTCCTGACGAAGCTATTCGCTACAAAGCGGCACACTGGTTTGTACAAGCAGCTCAGGAAATGGAACGAAAAGAACGGGTCACCGGAAAAGTAAGCATGAGTTCATATAAAGGCTTTTTCGAAAAACTGGCGGACGACCTGGTGGGAAAAAAGTAATTGCGTTTGTGCTCTAATCGTTGAAGCTGAATTTGACACGATTGACAATGGAACGTCCCAAAGTCAGCTCGTCGGTATATTCCAGATCATTGCCGATAGAGATGCCTTTGGCAATGGTGCTGATGACGAGATCTTCTTTATTCTTCATTTTTTTGAAGATATAATAGCCGGTAGTATCTCCTTCGATGGTGGCACTGAGGGCAAAGATGATTTCCCGGATCGGTTCCTGCTCTACCCTTTCAACTAAAGAAGTAATGTGCAGATCGGCAGGACCGATACCGTCCATTGGAGAGATGATTCCTCCGAGCACATGGTATAAACCGTTGTATTGTGAGGTGGCCTCGATCGATAAGATGTCTTTGATGTTTTCTACGACGCAGAGCGTCGTGTTATCTCGTTTCGGGTCTGAACAGATCTCGCAGATTTCACCGTCGGAAATATTATGACATCGACGGCATTCCTTGATGTTTTTCTTCAGGTCACCGATACTTTTCAAAAAGTCGTCGACTTCCTGCACATCTTTCTTCAGAAGATGTAATACGAATTTCAGAGCTGTTTTACGCCCTACTCCCGGCAGGGAAGCAAACTGATCGACCGCTTTATCTAATAACCTTGAAGAATTCACCCTTTTTTCCTTTCTCCTTTTTTCTTTCTCCCCCTCACTCCTCCCTCAAACGAATATCTTTCACTATCATCTGAATATCGTTTTTCCCCATAAATTCATTTTCCTGGAGCGTATAACAGATATCGAAAAATCCGCCGGAGTTCACTTTATCATAGAGATGCCCCATGCCGAAACCGATGCCGCTCCGGTCGTTACAGGCCCTGGTATCGTCGACAATGACCAGTTTCAGGTGTTCGTTGTTACGTCCCACCCGTTTGGTGCCGATGAAGTTTGTTACTTTCTCGGTCATGAAGACCGGGATGGTATTGTTGGGACCGAACGGGGCGAATTTTTGCAGCATATGATACAGATCGGGAGTGATATCGGTCAGCTTGATTTTAGCGTCGATATTGATCTGAGGGGTCAACATTTCATCGTCGATCGTTTCCCGGACAATACGTTCGAATTTTTGTTTGAACGGTTCTATATTTTCGATTTTCAAGGTCAATCCGGCAGCATATTTATGCCCGCCATAATTCTCCAGAAATTCACTGCATTGCGAGATAGCGTAATACAGATCGAAACCTTCGACCGACCGGGCTGAGCCTGTCGCCAAGCCGTTCGATTCGGTAAGAATGATCGTCGGACGATAGAAAGATTCGGTCAGGCGCGAAGCTACGATCCCGATCACTCCTTTATGCCAGTTGGCATTGAACAATACGGTCGTTTTTTTCGACGGTTCGAGTTCCGATTGGTTGATGTGGCGAATGGCTTCCTCAGTGATATCGTGATCCAGTTTTTTACGTTGGTCGTTGAAAGTATTGATATCCGAAGCGATACCGGCAGCAGAGCATTTCTCGTCGGCTGTCAGTAACTCCACCGATTTCCGGCCTGATTCGACCCGTCCGGCTGCATTGATCCGGGGACCGATTCTGAAAACGATGTCGTTGATCGTAATTTCTTTATCGATCCCGGAAATTTTTATAATCGTTTTTAATCCCAGACTGGGATTGGAGTTCAACTGCTGCAACCCGAAATAGGCCAGAATCCGGTTTTCTCCCGTGATCGGGACGATATCGCTGGCTATGCTGACGCATAACAGGTCCAAAAGCTTGTAAAGCTCCGACATCGGAAGATTGTGCTTCAGGCTATGTGCTTGTACCAGCTTGAAACTGACCCCGCATCCGCTCAGCCATTTGTAAGGGTAGGGGCAATCCGGACGTTGGGGATCGAGCACCGCAATGGCTTCCGGCAACGTATCTCCCGGAGTATGGTGGTCACAAATGATGATATCCACCTGTTTGGAATTGGCATATTTGACTTTTTCGACTGCTTTGATTCCACAATCGGTGATCAGCATCAATGAAAAACCGTTTTCTGCGGCATAGTCGATTCCTTTGATCGATACCCCATATCCTTCCGTATAGCGGTCGGGGATGTAGTATTCCAGATTATCGTTGTTACAGTGGTGTTTCAAATACTTGTATAACAGAGATACTGCCGTCGTTCCATCGACATCGTAATCTCCGTATATCAGTATTTTTTCATCTTGGGCGATCGCCCGGTCTAAACGTTCTACTGCCTTGTCCATATCTTTCATTAAGAAAGGATCGTGCAGCATATTCAGGGATGGATAAAAAAAAGATTGTGCCTGTTCCGAACTAGTAATACCCCGTTGCAGCAGTAAGTTCGCTATAACGGGGTGACAATTTAGTTTTTTTGAAAGTTCCTCTATCTTAGTAGTCTCCGGCGGAGTATTGATGACCCATCTTTTTTTCATTATACTTTTTTCCAATTCTGCTACAAAGTAGCGGAAATTCCTTGTTATTTCAAAGTGTAATCTAGATTAATTTCATATAACAAAATCTGAAAATTGAAAATATAAAATTAAGAAGCTCTGTTACAAAAATTTGCACGATTCATTTTTTTTATTCAGAATTGCATTCTCCGGATTATGAATGCCATGTATATTTACTTTGTCTCCCCCTGTCCTATTCAGTGCGATAGCTCTCACATCGTAGTATTCGGGAGGCAGGCTCAAAAGGTGAGACATTTCCAGATGCATCGGCTAAGTTTCCTCCCATTTGTTTGCAGATGTCGAGAAATTTCACTTATATTGCATGTAAGTTGTGCATACGATACTTGTGAATCAGAGAATTATGTGTTATTAATTTGTTGGATATCAAGAATATGTGCAATTTTTTAAACATAGATATTTTAACTTTTTGATTCCGTTAACGAGTAGTGAATGTATTATTTGTGTTTTTTACTTAAGAAATTACAATTTTACAAATTTGCCCAAATAAAGGTTCGTTTAATTTAGTCGAAAGTTTATAAAGTTTATAAAGTCCTTGGTCTCTGTGGGTGCTTGGTCTATTGACAAGGAATAATTGACAATCGACAAGGGTGAATCACAGTCTTAAGTTTATTCTATCGAATTATAAATCAATGGATATACATTTAATTTTCCTTTCTGCTTTTCTTTATTAATCTGTTTTTTCATGGAAGCGAAGCTTCCGGTAATCCTCCATGATCAATTGTCATCTGTCGGTTATTCTTGTTGCAGATTCCCGCAAAAAGAATCGAACGATTGTATATAGATAGGAACGTATCGTCAAAAGCGAGCTAAAATTCTGTCTGTTTTCCCATAATTTTACAAAAGCTTCCTGCACCAGATCGGCTGCAACCCATTCCTCCCGAATCAAACGCAGACAATACACACACAACGAAGAATAAAATTTTTCAAAAACATACCGGAAAACCTTCTCCTCTCCGGCTTGAAATGCAGAAATAAATGTTTTCTCGTGATCTAAATCGTATTCTTTCATAAAAAAACGTTCGTAATTCCGGTATCAATTATTTGCGGTATGTGAAAATGAAGGCGGAAAAATTGGAAGAAAGAGGAGAGGAGACTGAAACTTCTGCTGTAGAATTGATCATCCGTCAGGAAGTAGAACGGCAATTACTGGAAATGATACAGGAATTGACTCCGGAATGCCGACGGGTAGTAAATTTGTTGTCTGAAGGAAAATCTTATAAAGAAGTGGGCGAACTACTGCACATTTCTGCAAATACAGTAAAAAATCATCGGGTCAGGGCTGTAAAAATTCTGAGAGAGAGAGTTCAGAAGCTATGGGGCCTTTTTATTTAAAAAAATTAATTTTCATTAGTCCATTTTTCGTTTTCGATTGTTTAAGTAATACAAGTGCGTTTTAAAAGAGAATTATGAATCTATTTGAACAATTGTATATTGCTGATCTGATCGTGAAAGCGATTGCCGGTTCTTTGAGCGGAGAGGAAGCTGCGGAACTTCGTCTTTGGAGGGAAAGTAGTGAGGAGAATGAACGTTTGTATCAGGAACTGCTTACAATGGGAGGAATGGAATTGCAACAAAAGGAGGTTGCTCTATTTGTGCCGGAGACTGCCTGGAAAATGTTATCGGAAAAAGTATCGGGAAAACGGAAACACCGGGTCGGATCGAATATATTGAAGTATGCAGCGGTGGCTTGTGCTGTATTGGGAATTGCTGTTTCGGTTTTCTATATATCCGGGAATAAAACACCGGAAACGGTAGAAACCGTAGCTGTTGCACAGGTTTCGGTTCCGGCCATAGCACATGGTTCTTCTAAAGCAGTATTGATATTGGAGGATGGTTCTTCTGTAAAACTGGATCGGCAGAGCACTTTTCAAACTGCGGACGCTACAGTCCGGAATACAGAACATTCGGGTATAATTTCTTATAAAAAGACGGAAAAAACGGAAAAGAAAGAAGTAAAAATGAATCGGCTGATCGTACCCCGGGGAGGGGAGTATAGGGTCGAACTTGCCGACGGAACACTGGTGTATCTGAATGCCGAATCGGAACTGCAATATCCGGTTACCTTTATCGGTGAAAGCAGGGAAGTGACCTTGAGGGGAGAAGCTTATTTTAAAGTGACCAAGAACAATGAAAAGCCTTTTATTGTAAAATCCGACGACTTGTCGGTACAGGTGTGGGGAACGGAATTCAATCTGAACACTTTGAATCAGGAAGGTTATTATGCGGCAACTTTGGTGGAAGGGAGTGTGGAAGTGAAAGTTCCGGGCCGGCATTCGGTTTTTCTCGAACCTTCTCAGCAGGCACGGGTCGATTGTACGACTTCGGATATCACTTGTCTGAAAGTAAATACTTTACCTTATACGGCCTGGAAAGATGGGAAATTTGTGTTCAACCATGAGGATATGCAGCACATCACCATGAGACTGGAGAAATGGTACGATGTAGAATTCACATATTCCGAAGAAACTTTGAAAAACCTGAAGGTATTCGGGGTTATCAGCCGGTATGAGGATATTACAAAGGTACTGAAGCTATTGAGCGCTACAAGACTCGTCAGTTTCCGGTATGTGAATCATAAAATAATGGTGGTACCTTATCAAAGATCCTGATAAAAGGCAGGAAATCTAGACCATTTCCTGCCTGTTCAAGATAATAAATCCAATGTCCGTGCGGGACATGAATTGTTTAATTACTTAAAACTCTCAAATGTATGAAAAAAATGCGAACTAAACCGCTTTTCGGGCGGGGTAAATTGCAGAAAATGTTGCTGGTAACGCGTATCGGTTTGCTATGTATACTGGCGTTTAACATTACCGCGGCTGCAAATGTATTTTCACAGGCTTTTAATTTGAAAATGAAGAATGTTACTTTGGAAGAAGTGCTACTGGAAATTCAGAAAAAAAGTTCTTTCGATATCATCTGCAACAGCGAACAAATCAGTAATATTAAGAATCTTTCTGTGAAGGTAGAGAATGCGAATGTGGAAGAGATTTTGAAACAATGCCTGAAAGGGACCGTCCTGTCTTATGAAATTGTAGATAATACAGTGGTGATCTACGAACAAAAGCGGCTTGAAGCAGCTCCTCAGCAGACAAAGATTGTGATCAAAGGTTTGATACTGGAAGCGGACGGACGTCCGTTACCCGGGGCTGCCGTTTATTTAAAAGGCAATAAGGTTATCGGGACCGTTTCGGATGTAGACGGGAATTTCCAGTTGAGCGTATCTCCGGATTTGATCGGAAAAGAAACTCTGGTCGTATCGTTTGTGGGATTAAAAACGAAGGAAATGCCTTTGAAAAAAGAACCTTATCGCATCACCATGGAGGCGGAGGCCACCCAATTGAACGATGTGGTGGTAACAGGTTATCAGACTCTTTCCAAGGAGCGTGCTACCGGTTCGTTTGCCGTTTTAACGAATAAAGACTTCGAACATAAATTGCAGCCTGGTATTATTTCACGTATAGAAGGTATGGCTGCCGGTCTGACGAATTACAAAGGAGATCTGAGAATTCGTGGTAAGGCTACGATTTCCGGAGTTTCCACTCCTTTATATGTGGTCGACGGAGTGCCCTATGAAGGTTCCCTGGATGCGATCAATCCGTCTGAAATTGCCAATATTACTATTCTGAAAGATGCGACGGCCGCTTCCATCTACGGATCACGTTCGGCAAACGGGGTGATTGTGATTATGACCAAGAAAGGTGCCGGAAAGAGTACGATCGAATACAACGGTTCTGTTGTTATCACTCCTTTACGGGATGACAGGGATTATCTGAATCTCATGAATAGTGAGGAACTGGTAGATTGGCAGGTTGAAATGTTCAATACTTATCATTCTCCTTACAGTAGCTCTGACAAAAGATATTATCAGAATGAAGTGCTCAATTTGTTGTACGAGAATGAAGCCGGGAATATCAGCGATGATGAAATGAACCGGCAGTTGAATATTTACCGGAACCGGAACAATTACAATGAACTGAAAGATAATTTTCTCCGGACTGCGATCACTCATCAACATAATCTGGCTTTACGCGGAAGTTCGGATAGATATCAATATTCCGCCAGCGTCAATTATATGCAGAATATTTTGCAAACGAAGGGGCAGGATAATGACCGGGTAGGTTTTAACCTGAGAAGCTCCTATAACTTTTTTGAATGGCTGAGGGCTGATCTGGGAGTTGTCGGTAGTTATACAAAGGCAGATTATGACAATGGTTTTACCCCTTCGACTTATCTGACCGGCGGACGTGCTTCCTATCAGACTTTATTCGATGAAGACGGTAATCCATTGAACTGGTATCAGACAAAATCCCAGTCGGAGATAGACCGCCTGGTCGGCTTGGGGCTCAACGACGAGTCTTTTTATCCATTGGAAGAAATGCACCGGAAAAGTTATTTCAGCAAGAGCAACTATTCCAATGTGAATGTGGCCCTGAATGTAAAGGTTATCGAAGGGCTGGATGTGGATTTGCGGTATCAGCTGGAAAAAAACAATTCGCTGGTACAGAATTATTATGCCCCCCAATCCTATACGCTCCGTAATCAGATCAACAATTCATCCATCGTGAATGCTGATGGAAGTATTAAACATCTGATACCGGAAGGGGGGTATATCGACGAGACCAGAAGCGATAAAAATTCCTATACTTTGCGTGCTCAGATCAATTTCAACCGCACGTTCGATGAAAAACACGAGGTCAGTGCGATCGCCGGTGGTGAGCGCCGTGCTGTACACAGTACCAGTACCTATGTAGAGAAATACGGTTATGACAAGGTCAGCCTGGCACATAAATACCTGGATGAAGCGACACTGAACCAGACCCAACAGGGTACGGAGGCGATCAATAATTCTTATACCCACGTTCCGAACGGTTATCCCGATACTTTCGGCGATAAAGAGGACCGTTACGTTTCGTTTTATGGAAATGCTTCCTATACTTATGACCGCCGGTATGCCATTACGGGGAGTATCCGTATGGACCAGTCCAATTTGTTCGGTACGAATCCCAAGTATCAGTACAAACCTTTGTGGTCGGTCGGTGTCAGCTGGCATATGGCACAGGAGAAATTTATGGGAAACATGGACTGGCTGGACCAGCTTTCCATCCGTTTTACCAAAGGAATCAACGGTAACATTGCAAAACAAAGCGGACCTTATATGATCGTATATTCTGCCGGAATCAATTCCTGGACCGGTGAATATTCCAGTTCCGTATCCAGTCCTCCAAACTCCGGTTTACGCTGGGAAAGAACCAACCAGACCAATCTGGGTATCGACTTCAGCTTCTTTAACAACCGTTTGGGAGGATCGTTCGACTATTATGCGAAAAATACTTCGGATTTGCTGGGGTCGATCGCTACAGACCCGACTTCCGGTTGGGGTTCTCTGACGATGAACTATGCCGAGATGTACAACCACGGTTATGAGATTGTATTGAACAGTGTGAATATACAGACAAGAGACTTCCGCTGGGCAACGAATATTAATTTCAGTTACAATAAAAACCGGATCACAAAACTGGAAAACAGTTCTAACTCCGTTTCCAGTTATATCAGCGGTACGAATACGAGAGAAGGGATGGCAATGGGAACTTTATTCAGTGTACGTTGGGCCGGATTGGACGAGAGTGGAAATCCTCAGGCTTATAAAAAGGACGGAACGATCGTGAAATCGCTCGCAGACCTGACGGTCGAGGATCTGGTACGCTCCGGAACAAGTATACCTCCCTATTCTGCATCTATGTCGAATATGCTGACTTATAAAGGTTTCGATCTTTCTTTTATGTTTCTGTATTACGGCGGACATGTGATGAGGGATGTCATGCCTAAATACTTCACGTCGACAACCGGAACTACGAATGTGGACAGGAGTATCCGGAATTACTGGAAATCTCCGGAAGATTCCGACGATCCCGATAAAGCTCCGGCCTTTATGAGAAATGCCAGTACCAACTATACCTATTTGTGGTATGCTGCCGATAAACACATCAAAAAAGCGAATTACATAAAGCTGAAGGAGGTAACCCTGTCCTATAATTTGCCGGAACGTTGGCTAAAAAAAGCTTTTATTTCAGGAATGAGTATCAATGCACAGATTCAGAATATCTGGTGGTGGGGTTCTCAGAAAAGACGTTTGAATCCGGAATCCTGGAACGGGACTTCTCTGACATCTATTTCGAGAAGCGCGCTCGACCCGACCATATATACGCTAGGTTTATCTTTAAAATTCTAAAAGGAGATGATTATGAAAAAAATATTTTTATGGATTGTTTGGGGCATGTTCCTTTGTCAGGGGTGTGACCGTTTTCTGGACATACAGCCGAAAGGATATACCATTCCTTCGAAATACGACGACTACCGTCAGTTGATGAATTACGCACAGATGGCTAAAGCGCTGGATCATTATCCGGTGTATATTACCGATGATGCTCAGCTGGGAAGCGGAGATGAAGAGAATAATTTTACCTCTATGGATGATGAAATTAAAAATCTCTATGCTTTCGAACACGGGGCTGTTTTCAATGACGGAGTTTCTGATCCGATCTGGAACTATGCTTACAACCGTATCTATGTGTGTAATACGGTGATCAATAATATTATGAGTGTGACGGATGCTTCGGAATCCGATAAGCTGAACTTAAAATCGGAAGCGATGGTTGCCCGGGCTTTCGAGTATCTTTGTATGATCGGGGTTTATGCTCCGGCCTATGACGCTGCAACGGCTTCGACCGATTACGGCTTGCCTCTGATCTCCAGCGAAGATGTGGCCGACCTGAATTATTCCCGTAGCACTGTAGAACAAGTGTATACGGCGATCAAGCAAGACCTGGACGATGCCCTGCCTGCTTTGTTGGATAAAACTCCGAACACATTCCGTCCGGCGAAGAATGTAGCCTATGGTTTTCTGGCCCGTATGTATCTGATGCGCGGAGAATATGATAAAGCTTTGGAAAATGCGAAGAAAGCATTGGAAGTCAGTGAAGAATTGGTAGACCTGACAGAATATACCGCCAAACCGAATGCTTATATCGGAAGGATTGTACGGAAAGACGATCCCAGCAGTCCTTATCCTGAAGGAATGGATAATCCGGAAAATATTTACGTACGTTATCCGCCATCCGTCTTCGGGTTACAAATGGCTGTATATGCCAGTCAGGAGTTACTGGATATTTATGACAAGGACCTGGCTCCGGGAGCTGTGGATAAACGCCGGGAACTGTGGTTTGTAGACGATGAATACAGCGGTGTGGAATTCCGTGGGTATACAATTTTTATGCCTTATATCCGGGCGAATCTGGCTTTGAACAATATGGAGGTGATTCTGACGGCTGCCGAGTGTTATGCACGCGAAGGAGGTACGGAAAACCTGGCGGAAGCTGCGCGTCTGTATAATCTGTTACGGGATCATCGCATAGAAAACAATGTACATGTGACTTTTGCCAATGCGGACGAGGCTCTGGTGAAAGTACTGGAAGAACGCCGCCGGGAATTCGCTTTCCTCGGAATCTACCGCTTTGTAGATCTGAAACGTTTGAACAAAGAAAGTCGTTTCCAAAAAACGATCACCCATTCGGCGGATGGACAAACCTGGACTTTACCACCCAACGACAACCGCTATATTATTCCGATACCGCCGGTAGTCAAAGGTTTCCGGCCTGATCTTCCGGATTATGAAAGATAAATACGAATATTTAATATGGTTGATATGAAATTTTTATTTCCGATTTTATTTATCATGGCGGTCGTGTCGGTTCAGGCACAAAATTCTGTCCGTCTGAAGGGGAAATTGGTCGGTATGGGAACCGATCTGGTGAAACTGTCTTACGATGGGGCTACCAGTGTGATAGGGGATGAGGGGAGCTTTATGATCCGTACGGATCGGGAAGGCCATTTCGATACGATTTTACCGCTTTCCAAACCGGCTTTTTACCGGATCAGCCGCAACACCCTTTATCTGAGTCCGGGAGACGATATGGAGGTATATATCACGACTGACAACCGGGAGGCTGTCTTTAAGGGAAAGGGAGCGGAGATGAATACCTATATGAAGGGACGTCTGTTTCCTAAGGGAGGTTCTTTTTTGGGAGAATTAAGAAACCGGAAAGGAAGTTTTGAGGAAATCAAAGTTGCCGTCGATTCTTTGGCTCAATTGAGGATGGCAGAACTGGAGCGGGTAAAAGAGGCTACTCCTGCGTTCAAAGAGTTGGAGAAAGCCCGTATTGTCGCCGACATGGCAAATAGTTATACTGCTTATCCCTCTTACTGTGCTTTACAGCCGGTGAGAAGCCGGGAAGAGCGTGAGAAATTTATGCAGCAGATTATTCCCGACTTGCTGAAAGTCGTTCCCCGGGTAAATAGAGAGGAATATCTGGATGTGGCTGTTGTCAGAGATGTGATCGGCACTGCCATGGAAACTCCCGGTCTAAAGGAAAAATTGCAATTTCCCGAACGTACTCAAGAACTTTTTACCGCTGCACAGTACGCTTATAAACTGGATAGTGAAATAAATACGGAACTTGTCGGGGAAGTACGGGAATATGCCGGAAAGTTGAAAAATACGGATATCCGGGAAGTATTGGAAGTAAAACTTCATTCTGCCGGGGCATTATTGAAAGGAAGTCCGGCTGTGGATCTGGAATTGCTTGCTCCGGATGGGAAAACGGCTCGTCTGAGTGATTATAAAGGCAAGGTAATTTATGTGGATTTATGGGCAACCTGGTGCGGACCTTGTATTCAGGAATCCCCGAAATTCCATGAGCTGGCGAAAAAATACCGGAACGATAATATCGTTTTCCTGGCTGTCTCTACCGATACAGAGAAAAAGTCCTGGCTTTCATTTATCGAAGGCAAAGAAGCCGGGATACCGGAATACAATTGTACAGACACAAAAAATCTGAATGAAGGGTGGCAGATCAAATATATTCCCCGTTTTTTATTGATAGACGAAAATTTCAAGATCATAGATGCTTATGCTCCGCGTCCTTCTCAGCCGGAAGCGGTGGAATTACTCGATAAAATATTGAAAAAATAAGTCGATCAGGATTGTAAAAACAGCCATTGTTGAAAAGCCCGACAATGGCTGTTTTATTTTGATTTGTTTTTACTTCGGGAAAATAGTAACTTTGCAAAATTAATTAAAATTCTGGAATGATAGTTTGTTGGAAGTAAAACAATTAAAAATATAAAAGATGAGCTTTACGGAATTAAGTGAACAAGAGATTATCCGAAGAAATTCATTGAATGAATTGGCTAAACTGGGGATAGAAGCCTATCCGGCACCGGAGTTTCAAGTGAATGCCCATGCGGCAGAAATAAAAGAGCGGTTCGACGAAACAGCAGAGCCCCGGAATGTGGTGATTGCCGGACGGATGATGAGCCGGAGAATTATGGGTAAAGCTTCATTTTTCGAATTACAGGATGCTACCGGCCGGATCCAGGTGTATGTCAGCCGGGACGATATTTCTACAGATGAAGCATCGACCGCTTACAATACGGTTTTCAAGAAATTGATGGATATCGGTGACATTGTCGGAGTGAAGGGATTTGTGTTCCGCACACAGACAGGTGAGATTTCCGTACACGCCAAAGAATTGACCATGTTGTCGAAATCGTTGCGGCCGCTGCCGATTGTGAAAGAGAAGGAAGGCAAGGTGTTCGATGCCTTTACCGATCCCGAACAGCGTTACCGCCAGCGTTATCTCGACCTGATCGTGAATCCTCAGGTCAAGGAAGTCTTTGTGAAACGTACCAGGATGATCAACGCTATCCGGAATTTCTTCAATTCCAAAGGGTATCTGGAGGTGGAAACCCCTGTGTTGCAAGCCATTCCCGGAGGAGCGTCTGCACGTCCGTTTATCACTCATCATAATGCATTGGATATCCCTTTGTATTTGCGTATTGCCAACGAATTATACCTGAAACGGCTGATTGTCGGCGGTTTTGAAGGGGTGTACGAGTTTTCCCGGAATTTCCGGAATGAGGGAATGGACCGGACACATAATCCGGAATTTACCTGTATGGAAATTTATGTGGCTTATAAAGATTATCTGTGGATGATGAACTTTACGGAAGAGATGATCGAAACGGCTGCGCTGGCGATCAACGGGACTACGAAAGCGGTGATAGGCGAAAATGAAATCGACTTTAAACGTCCTTTCCGGCGGGTACGTATGGCCGATGCCATTAAAGAATATACCGGGTACGACATCGAGAAAATGTCGGAAGAAGAGTTGTACGAGGCTTGTGTAAAAATGGAGATTCCCGTGGATAAGACCATGGGTAAGGGTAAACTGATCGATGAGATCTTCGGTGAAAAGTGCGAAGGACATTATATTCAGCCCACTTTTATTTACGATTATCCCAAAGAGATGTCGCCGTTGACGAAGAAGCATCGCAAAAATCCGGAGCTGACCGAACGTTTCGAGCTGTTTGTAAACGGTAAGGAAGTGGCTAATGCCTATTCCGAGCTGAACGACCCGATCGATCAGCTGGAACGTTTTCAGGATCAGCTGAAATTGCAGGAAAGAGGAGATGACGAAGCCATGTATATCGACTATGATTTTGTACGCGCACTGGAATACGGCATGCCTCCGACTTCCGGTATGGGTATCGGTATCGACCGGCTTTGTATGTTCCTGACCAATAGCGCGTCGATTCAGGATGTGTTGTTCTTTCCCCAGATGAAGCCCGAAAAGAAAGTTACCGTAGACGGCGATGAGAAATACGAGGCGCTGGGGATTCCGAAAGAATGGATCGCAGTGGTGAAGAAAGCCGGATATCAGACGGTGGAAGCTTTGAAAGCTGTCGGGAATACGAATAAATTGCATCAGGAGCTTTGCGGAATCAACAAAAAAGAAAAGTTGGGATTGTCAGGGTTGACTCCCGAAGAAGTGAAAAAATGGTTGGCTTAAACTAAATTTTATCGGCATGGAAATTCCTGAAAATCCACGGATTGCGATCGTCGGCGGCGGAAGCTGGGCTACGGCTATTGCTAAGATTCTGCTGGAAACGAATGAGCATATCAATTGGTTTATGCGTAATATCGAGACCATCAACGCTTTTAAAGAGTTGAACCATAACCCTCGCTATCTTTGTTCGGTCGATTTCGATCTGTCGCGGATTTCTTTTACGGATAATCTGGACAAACTGATTGCCCATTCGGATATCATCATTTTTGCTATACCGAGTGCTTTTCTTAAAAATGTGGTGGCAAAAGCCACCCGTCCGTTGAAAGACAAGATTGTGGTGTCGGCGATTAAAGGAATGATCCCGGATGATAATCTGATTATCGGTGAGTTTTTCCACCAGCAGTATGAAGTACCTTTGGAGCAGATCGTGGTGATTTCAGGGCCTTGTCATGCAGAAGAGATTGCTTTGGAACGCCTGTCTTACCTGACCTTTGCCTGTGACGATACCCGGGTGGCCCGGTTGGTGTCACAATTGTTCAACTGCCATTATGTGAAGACGACGATTTCGGACGATATCTATGGTACGGAGTATGCGGCTGTTATGAAGAATATTATCGCTATTGCAGCGGGAATATGTCATGGATTGCGATATGGAGATAATTTTCAGGCCGTTTTGGTATCCAATGCCATTCAGGAGATGGAGCGTTTTGTGGCTGCCGTTCATCCGATAGAAAGGGATATCAAGAGCTCGGCCTATCTGGGGGATTTGCTGGTAACCGCTTATTCACAGTTTAGCCGGAACCGGACTTTCGGGACGATGATCGGTAAAGGATATTCGGTGAAATCGGCACAAATGGAAATGCTGATGATTGCCGAAGGGTATTTCGGCGTGAAAGGAATTAAAGAAATCAACGACCAGTATAATGTGCATATGCCGATAACGAATGCCGTTTATAATATTCTGTACGAACGGATTAGCCCGGCATTGGAGATCCGGTTGCTGACCGAGCAGTTGAGGTAAAAAGTAAAATGCTAAAAGCTAAAAGCTAAATGCTAAAAGCTATAGGCTGAGAGAGAGAAGGGGGAAGAGGAAAAAAGAGAAAATAGGATATGGTGAAAGAAAGGATAATCGGTTGTATCAGGAAAGTCTGGCCGGTGGCATTGAAAACCTCTTGCTGGTTTTTGAAGATTATGCTTCCGGTTTCTTTCGTGGTGATGTTGCTTACCTACTTTCAGGTGTTGCCGGCTGTTTCTGCTGTGGTAGCTCCTTTGTTCACCAGGATCGGTTTGCCCGGTGATGCGGCTTTGGTCTTTGTGACCGGTATTTTTACCAATATCTATACGGTGATCGCTTTGCTGTCGAATATGGATTTCACGGTGAGAGAAGGGATTTTGTTGGCTATGATGTGCCTGATTTCCCATAATTATCCGGTGGAAACTTTGGTACAGAAGAAAACCGGTTCTGCGGGTTGGAAGATGGTCTTACTCCGTTTTACCTGTAGTTTTATCGCTGCTGCCGTTTTAAATCTGATCTTGCCGGAGTTTGCAGGGCGGATGATAGCGCAGCCTTCTGTCGACTTGGGATTCCGCGATACTTTGTTCAATTGGCTGCAAACCAGTCTGTGGTTGTCCCTGAAAGTCGTGGCCCTGATTACCGGATTGATGATCCTGCAACGTCTGTTGGAAGAATTCGGGATATTGAAATGGATCTCTTCGCTTTTAGGTCCGGGTATGCAATTGTTGGGTTTACCCCGACAGGTGGCTTTTTTATGGGTGGTGGGCAATACGCTGGGGTTGGCTTACGGTTCCGCTGTATTGATGGATTATGCCCGGCAAGGTAAACTAACCGGGACCGAAGCGGATTTGTTGAATTATCATCTGGCGATATCGCATTCGCAGTTGGAAGATCCTTTGTTGTTTGCCGTATTGGGGTTACCTGTCGTATGGCTGATCGTCCCGCGAATATTATTGGCTTTTATTGTCGTTTGGCTCAAGCGATTGGCCGATTTTATCTTTCCGGCTCAAGCAATGGCCTTAAGTCAAAAAATTTAATTTTTTTGTTATGTATACTTTAATTGAAGTAACTACCCGACAACATGAAACGGACTTTCTGGAATTACCGGTAAGACTATATAAAGGAAATCCCTGGTGGATACGTCCTTTGGATAATGATATCCGGAATGTATTCGATCCTGCGAAAAATCCTTGTTTCCAAAATGGCGAATGTATCCGCTGGATTTTGAAGGACGAGGCAGGGCAATGTGTAGGGAGAGTAGCTGCTTTTATCAATCGGAAAACCTGTCATCTGGACAAATATAGTGTCGGGCAAATGGGATTTTTTGAATGTATCGACGACCGGCAGGCCGCTTTTTGTTTGTTCGATAAATGCAGGGAGTGGCTCGAAGGAAAAGGTATGGAGGCCATGGAAGGGCCGGTAAATTTCGGGGAACGGATTGAGTGGTGGGGGTTGTTGGTCGATGGATTCGATCAGTCGCCTGTTTATGCGATGCCTTATACCCAGCCTTATTATGTTTCTTTTTTTGAAAACTACGGTTTCCGGGATTTTTTCAAACAGTTTACATTCCGCACCCGTCTTGTTATGGACAGCCTTTCTAAAATTGTCGTTTGGAAAGCCGACCGGATATTGAAAAATCCCGATTATACGGTCCAGACCTATGGGGATATCGGGAAGCAGAAAGCCATAGAAGCCTTATTGGAGGTCTATAATAAAGCCTGGAATCTGGAAGTACACGGAGTAGATGGGATTACCCGGGAGCAGGTAGAAGCGATTTATAAAAGTTTACAACCGATTATCGATAAGGATTTGATTTATTTTGCTTTTTATAAAGAGCAACCGATTGGTTTTTTCCTGATGTTCCCGGAAATCAATCAGGTAGTGAGACATTTAAATGGAAAAATGAATTTGTGGGGTGGTTTGAAACTGATGTATTACCGTCATTTCCGGAAAATCGATGTGGCTTTGGGACAGTTGTTCGGAGTGGTACCCGAGTTTCAGGGGAAAGGAGTGGAAGCGGCCATGATCAAACGCTTTACTGAGCGCATTATCGAAGCGAACAGGGAATATAAATATCTGGAATTGAATTGGGTGGGCGATTTTAATCCTCCAATGATACATCTGATGGATTACATCGGAGCGAAAGCCTGGCGCACCCATATCACTTACCGGAAATTGTTCCGGGAGGATATCGAATTTGTCCGTTCTGTAGATAAAATGAATTGAAAAACTAGAGGAAGATGAGTATGAGGTAAATAAGACGGATTATTTGTAAAGTATCAATAGATACGCTACAATTTTTCTTTTCGTAGACAAATCTTAATCTGTATCTTCGTGGCATGAAAG
>ENA-UEPJ01000994-UEPJ01000994.1-human-gut-metagenome-genome-assembly--contig:-NODE-994-length-36205-cov-8.400880_pt1 | contig 36205 bp, 30 predicted proteins | sample MGYA00242890_ERZ507896 | MGnify/ENA primary metagenome ERZ507896 (study PRJEB26167, sample SAMN06115508) | human gut metagenome | host: Homo sapiens | place: China:Qinghai | collected 2015-08-20... | reverse complement strand
TAAAGTTACCCTTTTTTACCACCGATATGAAAAAGAAATTTTTTGCTAATTTATGGTTGACTTTTCATAGCTGGTCTCCAACCCATACAATTCGTGATGTTTTTTTAATACTGGTGAAAAAGCATCTACATATTCCAAGAATGAATTATCAAAGCAGAAATACTCCTGATCATCAGGCTTTTTAACCAACCTGTCCGTAAAGAGCTTACAATCTGCGCCATCCATAAGTTTTTCTATGTACTCTTTTGATTCTATATATGAAGAAAAATTCAAATCATTTACAAAATTCTTTGCAACATATTCATAAATTCTTTTCCTCATTTCTTCATTCTTTTTTTCAACTGGTAGCTTTATATTCCAAAAAATTCCATTATATATCATGTCTTTTTTTATCTTGTTAAGAAAAGCAGAAAATTCTTTTGTATTGTCTTCTTGTGATTTTACTATATTGGTTTCTATTAAATGCTTGGAAAGTTTTTTAGAATTTTTCCAGGTCATTATAAACGGCTTAACCCATAAGTATGCATCTGCTACAATAAACACGACAAATATTACTTGTAATGTTGGATTATAAATGCATTTATAATACCATATTTCATATCCAAAAACAGGAAACGCTATTATACATGATAAAATCATCAATATTCTCAATACAGAATACATCGTTTTGCCAAAATCACACAACCATCTTATTATTTTTGAACCTACATATCGTACAGCAATGTTAACAGACTTAATATTATCCATACTGTTTTATCATCCTTTGCATCTTTTATTTCTAAGCAATAGTCATTTTCATCTTATTATAGTTCATTTATTCAAAAATTTCTACTTTATTTTCAAATTATATGTAATATTTAATTAATTTTTATGTAAGAAAAGATGTATCCCCGATTTATAATTAAGGGGAGACAATAATATGTGTGTATCAATGATTGTGGACATTGTAACAATCATAACTTTTGTTTCGGGCGTTGGTTTAGCAACCAAGACCAGTGTCTCTAGGAGAGTAGAAGATAGAACACTGTATTTAGCTCTCAAGGAAAAAAATCGTTTCTCTCAAATTTTATTGTGTCAGATCCCCCTTGAATCGAATCTCCTTTTTCTCCCTAGAAAAAACGGAATATGTTTATATATTATTCTTGTTGGATACACAATAAGCAAAATAGTAATTATAGATAAACTTAAAGAAAACAATACATTTCTCCGTAAATATCCTGTATCTATGCAGAACATTTTTGATGTTACACCTATCAACGCACGATACAATGGTCCATGCATCACTAGAATTCCCAATGTTATAGTTCCTAATTTTCCCATAATCTTAGCAATATATCGAGTATGTACTTCTATATCAGCCGCGATAATAATCGTTACAACACTTCCTATAATACCTAAAATATAATAAAATATACCTATCGAATATCCTAGTAAAGTGGCAACGCTCAAGAAAGAAAACAGCACTAACCAAATCACTGTTTTATACTTTAATTTTCTAAAATCAATTTTTTGTATAATTACTCCAAAAGCAAAAAACACAATATAACGTAATGTGCGATTTATTCCCCATACCAATTCTACATTCATCAATCTAATACCTAAAACTGCACATACTGAAATTGCAGCAGCAATCCCTGCTTTTTGCAAATGATTTTGCAATATTCCATATATTACTTTAACCGTAAAAAGCACTGGCAAAAACCATAAAACATAATTAAAAGGCAACCAATAGTAACTACCCACAAATATTCCACAAAAAGCTTTATCCACCGCTAACCTTGCCGCTTCTGATCTAAATCTATTTTCAAATACAGCCCAATAAGTAAAGGATAAGATACTCCATATAAAATACGGAATCATTATTGAATAGAAATTTTTGGCAACATATTTTTTTATATTTTCTTCCGACTTGAACGTCAAACCGGATACAACAAAAAATAAGGGCATATAAAATGCGTATATTATTTCATTTAAGCGAGAATCAGTGTTGACATATATATGTGTATAAACAACTAAAAAAATTCCTATTCCCTTTGCAATATCGTAATAAACAATACGTTCTTTCATTTCAATGCTGTTTTCCCTAAATACTACTGCAATTCCCTCTCACATAATCCGAGTGCCGAAGCAATGACCGCATCCATATCATAATACTTGTACTCTCCCAGACGTCCGCCAAAAATCACTTTCTTCTCGTCTTCTGCCAGTTTCTTGTATTCTTGATATAGCTTTCCGTTCTTCTCATCATTGACCGGATAGTATGGCTCATCCCCTACTTTCCATTCTGAACTATATTCCCGGCTGATAACAGTCTTTGGAATATCATTTCCCTGATCATCCTTGCCAAACTCAAACCATTTATGCTCAATGATTCTGGTCCATGGAGTCTCGCGATCTGTATAATTAACCGCTGCATTTCCCTGGAAATTTGGTACCTCCAGCACTTCGGTATCAAAACGAACGGAACGATACTCCAATGCCCCAAGTTTATAATCAAAATAAGCGTCAATCGCTCCGGTATAAACCACCTTCTCTGCAAGCTCATCCAGCTTTTCCTTGTCCGCAAGATAATCCGTATTCAGACGTACCTCGATTCCATCAAGCATATTGGCAACCATTTTCGTATATCCGCCAACCGGAATTCCCTGATACAGTGCATTGAAATAATTGTTGTCAAATGTCAGGCGAACCGGAAGACGCTTGATAATAAAGGACGGAAGATCTTTGCAATCACGTCCCCACTGTTTCTCTGTATAACCCTTGATCAATTTTTCATAGATATCTTTACCAACCAGAGAAATTGCCTGTTCTTCCAGATTCTTTGGCTCTGTTATACCAGCTTCTTTGCGCTGCTCCTCAATCTTAGCAGCTGCTTCCTGTGGTGTTACCACATTCCACATCTTATTAAATGTGTACATATTAAATGGCAAAGAATATAATTCTCCCTTATAATTTGCTACCGGTGAATTGGTAAAACGGTTAAATTCCGCAAACTTTGTCACATAATCCCATACTTTCTTATTATTTGTGTGAAAAATATGTGCTCCATATTTATGTACGTGAATCTTTTCAATATCTTCCGTATATACATTTCCTGCAATATTTGGGCGTTTGTCAATGACTAACACTTTCTTTCCTGCGTCCGCTGCCTGTCTGGCAAAAACCGCCCCAAACAAACCAGCTCCAACAATCAAATAATCATACATATCTTCTTAGTTCCTTTCCAAATATTCTTCAAATTCTTTTTCCGTGTATGTGTGTACATCCTTAAAGCAATAATTTTTAAAAATGTCAATATTAAAACAAACATACTCTTTCTTTGCCATTCCAAAAATTGTTTTAGCAAGAGCATCATACGCCTTTGACGGCTGAACATAAGACGCTTTCTTTAAGACATCGGCCTCACCCTTATTCACATCTTCATTATATACCAAAATATATTCCAACTGATCACGCAGCTTGCTGATACCTGAATCCAATATGTCCGTCAAAATAATAACGCTATCATATATTTTTTTACGAACATCAAATTTCTTCTTTCCATCCATAAATCCATTCTTAAACTCAACAAAAATCAGCTTATTATCTCTTGTCATAAACAAAGCGTCATTTGACTTAGGGACTTCAACAAGTGATAGTTTCTCAATATATTCTCCCTTTACATCATCAAAATTTACTGCTTTTCTTTCTGAATTTGTCATATACTGAATATTATCCTGATCATGAAAATCTATAGAGGTATCTTTTAATGTAGAAAGGTGATTGTTTAATATCGGATAATCTTCAAATTTAATCAATATTCCACCTCTCATTCTCCAGCACCTGCAATGGCTGTGCTAATTTTTCAAATATCTTATCTACATCATCTGATACATCAAGAATATTTACCTTCTTATTATTTACAAGCTCTGACATATAATATTTGCATTTATCCGCCATCTCATATTTTGCCGAATAAACCTGAATTGCACGCAAAAAATATGGACTATGTGTGTTTAATAAAATATTTATTCGAAATTCTTTGCTCAAGAGTACAATAAGCTCTGCAAATTGCAATTGCCACTCTGGATGTAAATGTATTTCTGGCTCATCCAATATAATGGTACCATTTTCTTCAATCGCACCATTCAATAACAATGTCTTCAAAATAACAAATGTTTTTAAACCAGTAGATAAATTTTTTACACTAATTGATTTATCTGTATTATTCAACTGATATCCCATTTGTCCACTTTTTTGTTGTACCATATTTCCAGTACATACATTTTGCAATTTGCTATAAATCTTTTGAAAACGATTCTCAAGAACAATTTCATCTACTACACTCGTATGCTCATTTCCTTGAAGCAATTTTTCTACCAATTGCTCTCTATGATTCATAGATCTTTTTGATCTTCTTCGCCTAAACCGGAGATCCATATCATCTAATATAAAGGGATCATCAATATAGATCGCTTCTGTATGAAGGTTAAAGTCCAATCTGTTTACATGCGCACCTGCATTGTCCACCTTAATAACTAACTTTTCATTTTGGATGTCCAATAATATTGTTCCCTTATTTTCGGAGAAAACATTTAATAGCTGATTATTAAACTCTGTATCCAATTTTCTATCTACCAGTGAATTCAGAATTGTCTCATCCGAAATTCTTAAGCTTTCTGCAATACGTTCGACAAAATCATCTATTCTGATTTTATCAAGATTCAATCGCACTTTATCAGCATCTATCCCCATCATAGTTATAAGATCTTTTTTCAAGTTTTCGGTTGACCCAACATATTTATCCTTATTTTCTAATAATTCTACCGAATAATCATGTATATTGATAATCTTTTCATTTCCAGTGGAATATATATCACACATAAGTTGTATCATATTCTCTATACTTTGAAAACGCTCTTTTCGGATTCGTTCCTGTACCTCATAGAAGCTATTAAAAGCAACATATAATGCCTTTCCAACCGTACTCTTTCCAGTACCATTTTCTCCTGCAATAACAGTGATCCCCTGCATTTCTATTGTAGCATCTTGGATCAATCCAATATTCTCCAAATGAAGTTTCACTCTAAAACTTTCCTCCTTCTACTTTCCTATTTGTTATTATACGTTATTTATACTTCACTATTCAAGTTCCAATATCATGTGTTATTTTAATCTGAATAAACTCCACGCCGGCATCTCTGCCGGCGTTATTACCCTCTTCCGCTTTTTTTCCATCAACTCATAATATGTACCAGATAAATTCCAAATGCACAAATCGAAATATTTGTAGCTATTTTCCCAGATATAAATTTCATTCTGGAAATCAAAAGAAAAATCGAAAGGTCTGCCAAAATCAACGGTGCTGCATTACACCATACATTGTAATCTACTCCGTGCTGGCGACGAACATTGAAATTTCTCTCCGCTATCTCAAACATGCGGCCGGGATTCTGTACTTTCATTCAAAACAGCCAGAAAGTTCTTCATGCGCAGGGATTCCGGCAGGTACATCGATATTATCCGGCTGATGAAATATGTCCACGCAGTGAAAGACAGGTTCCGGCAGTTTCAACGGCCTCTCCGTGAAATCAGCGCAATTCATTTTGGATATCGGTAAGTTCTGCAACTGAATATCCTTCTTTTTGGCAGATGGACAGCATCTGTCTTTTTGGCATACCTGTTTTTGGCTTTTTGAGTTCAAAATATCGGATATTTGACAACAACTGAGCTATCGAACAAAACTTCGAACAACTGGCTTAATGGCATTGCCTTTTATCAATAGTTTCACAAGAATGTTTATTTACATTTTCCCATTGATACACCAACATCTACTTTCATACGGTCCGAAGAATAGACATACGCTTCAATATATTGATCTTCCATAAATAAAACCACATGAAGTTCCGAAAATTCATTATCACCTAAAATATATTTTCCACTTTTTTTCCATGTATAAACACTTATTTTTTCAAATACTGTTTCTCCTGCTCCTTTAGGCAAAGTAATTACTTCATCTTTTTGACTAATACTATCACTTGCATCTGCCAGTTCATTAAAAAGTGCAATAGCTTGTGTTTCTGAATTAATTGAAAAAATAGCATCATAAGATAAAGAAAAAATAGACATTCCCTGATTCATTTTAGTTGTACGTATTACTGAAATTTCTTTATCCTCTTGTAAAACCTCTTGCATACTTATCATTGGCTTAACTGATATATCTGTTTCCTTATTCCATAGGTAAACTAATAAGATTACCGAAATTGACACAGATGCTACTAGTAACAAAATTGTTATAATACATGTCTTCCGTCCGTACTGTTCTAATCGATTTTGTCTCTGTTCCCCAATCCATTTTAAAAATCTTATATACCATTCATCTTCTTCATACATCCCCTTGACTCCTTCTCCCATTCGTTTACTATATCTCTCATAGTTTGACAAAAGATTTTTCATCCATTCTAAAAAACTGACAAATCCAGCTTCTGTGTTACTGAATTGAAAAGCTTTCTTTGAGTACCCATAACTTCTCCAGTCAAAAGCCCTGACATAATGAGTTTCACTGCCAACATCAATAACTACAACTAAAGTTTTTTCTTTTATTGTTTCAATTTTTGAATTATGCAGGAAGCTTTCTTAACTTTTATACGTTTATAAGCTATATTTAAATTTCTCACAATTCCCATTCAAACGTATGATGATCATCAATAATCACATCAATATTCCAGATTTCCTCTTTTTCTTCCGGATCAAGATATACAAATTTCTTTTCATAAAATTTTTCAAAAAAGCTCAATTCCTTTTTTAATCGAATCATTTCAATATCTGTTTTGTACCCCACTAAAGTTCCCTTAAATTTGGGCGCATCTTCAATTTTCTTTCTCAAGAATTCAATATATGCAGTTATTTTACCTTCTTCATAACTGGTAGTTACCACACCAATCTTTCCTTCTTTGATGTAACCGTCCAGATAATTCAACACTGAATTATACCAATACCGCAAAGCTGCCTGCCACTGCTCTCCCAGCTTTATTGCGTCATCTTTTCCACCTAGGTTTGTTTTTAAATCGTACAGCCCCCAACTAATCTTTTTATTTTGATAATCTTCAATTCCCATAGACAAATCAATAATTTTCGAACCCTGTTGTGGAACTTGTGCCGGACGAAATTCCAGCGCATATAAACCATGCTGTCCATCCTTTATCCGATACACAATTGTCGCACAATCCCCACTCTTATCTGTATATTCTATTGTTTCATCTTTCTTTATACTATACAAACTGCATCTCTGATAATCCTCGTGTTCTCTTTTGTGTCGTCCCTCTATCATCCTTTACTCCATCAACTTTATTGTATCATCCGATAAATTCTGAAGATTTTTACTAAAAAGTTCAAAATCATACCCCAGATTATTTACGGTTCTAAACTCTAATTCCCTGACATTACTTGTTCCATGATCCGAGTTTGTGAACTGATATACATGAATATCTTTGGTTTTTGGAATATCGTCCTCCTCCAAATCCAATTCACTCATTTTCTTATTCTTCGCATCTTCACTCATATTGCCCAACGTAAATGTCAGCAAATTATTCATATTGATTGCCATGGAGTCACTGTGTGTACTCACAATTAATCTTCTTCCGCTATTGACCAGTCGCATGATCAATCTTGCCATCGCTTTCTGTTTTAACGGATGAAGGCATGTCTCGATCTCATCATAATAAATATTATCATATGGATAGATATTACTCAACATTTTTACAACCGGAGCTAATTCATTGATTAAGGAAGATGACAAATATAATGGTATTCTGTCTTCTGAATTCTGCGGAATATAATAAGTTTCCGCATTGTTAAACTGTAATTTTCCATCTATCAGATGGCTTTCAATAAAATCAAGAATGTTCTGGTCTTTTTTTCTAATTAAATGATCCGGTGTATATTTTAATAAAAACTGAAGGAAGTTATATACAGGAGCTGACAAACCTAACTGATTTTTACCAGCATATTCCTTTTCTCTTTCATCCATCACATATATATTGTTATCTTTTTCTGCAAAAAAGTATTTATATAACTGTAACATTCCCGTCCTGGACGCCGGAAAAAACAATGCGCTTCCTACCGAATTCATACCTAACATATCTGCCGCAATCATTTTTCCTATCAAATCAGCAGCAAATTCAAGCCCAATTTCTGTTCCCACGCCTAATGTTCTTTTATTTTTTTCAATACCATTTGCCGTTTCTTTTATTAAAATATTATAAAAATTATCTTTTGTAATTTCGCTGTTTGAAGGAATATCGTGTAACAGCTCTCTTTTTGGAAATTCAACTTCATATGATACATTAACGTTTACAAGTTTCATATAAATACTACCAATTGGTATATCCCTGTAAAAAATATCTCTAATGATTGTTTTTTTCTCTTTATCTAAATATTCATTGATTTCCTTTTCCCATAATAATATTTTTTCTGGCGTCACGGTATATTTCACAGTACCTTTTTCGTACTGTGCCATTAAAATTTTGGAATAATTAATAATCTTAGGAATTACACCATACAATAGCTGCATCATATACGTTTTTCCACTATTGTTTTCTCCAACAAACAAAACCAGCTTTCCCAGCGTAATTTCGGCTTTTTCTATTTTACCAAATTTTTCTACACCAATACTTATATCCATAAATACTACCTTTCAAAAAATAAAATATTACTCCACCAGTCATTCCCCATACATTTTCATAATACCATTCCTATAAATTGAATACAAGTTTTCTACTCAAAACTGCCTTCAAAATTTATACGAGAAAACTACATAAAATATTTAACAATTTTATCAGTTATATCTTGTCTATCAGCTAATGTGTCATAGCGTTTTTTATAAACACTTCGTATATTTTCGCAAACAATCTTATTTTCAGCAATACTTTCCAGTAACTTAGAAGAACACTGTAACAACCATGAGCACTCAAATTTTTCATAATCAAACGTATTCATGTCCAGTAACCATTTTGACATTTCATCACTTGTCCTTTCTGTAATTGTTTTTAAAAGATCTACATCACAAACTTTATTCTCCAAAAATAAAGTTATCATTTCATGTAAGACATCCATATATCCATATTGTGAACGAATATTCACTCCGGATTTATCTTTATTATCCTCCTTTTCCATAGAAGAAATCCATAACAAAATTTTCGATTCAATCTCTTTATTCTGGTTTTTTACATCTAATAATACAGCACTACAATATTCCCCATATTCTTCAGCATTTCCTTCTTCTGGAATCCAATTCAAAAAGCTATCATATATAATCTTTTTGGATGCTTCATCCAAAAAAGAATATATATTGAACAAAAGCATGTTTTGTTTTTCATCAATAAGTGATCGTATTAATTCCCTATTATCAAATTGACTGTCCCCTTTGCTGACAAAATACACCAAATTACTCAACAAAATAAGCACAACGTTATCATTGGATTTATCTGCAATAATATATTGAGTTATTTTTTCGGATAATTGTTTCGCCGATTTATATATTTTTTTATTATCAACTGAATTTTCACGGCATATATACACAATAAAATTATTAATAAGATTTTTGTATGTTCTTATTTCAAACATACCTTTTATCCGATTTAACCGTTCAAAAACACAATATACCATATCATCCGTAACTTCGACATGGCTTAACAATGCCAAATAAACCCAAAATCTATCTGTCTCATAAATAGACGGCTTTTCATACTTATCTTCATTGCAAATAGATTTGCAAATAGCCTGTAAATACGCTGCTCCTTCATCCGAAACCGGTAACTTTTTTATATCAAATTCCTTAAAAAGTGTTTTCATTTCTTTTTGCTGCATATAGCGCAAAATAATATATAAGTCAAAATCTGTTAAAGATTCTGGTTTTATATTCCCACAGACATCTTCATCATCTTCGCTCTCCATATCAGAAAAATTTATCGCTGACAAGATTGTCCTGATATATAAATCAAAAATAGATTTATTTTCAGTAAAACGATCTAAAATAATATAATTACATGTTTCATATCTATCAAAATCCCTTACTTTATTTCTAAGTTTTTCATAAGCTGCCGTCCCTATGAAAAGCGTATATTTAGTAGTTGCTTCTTCATTTGTTTTTAAAGAATCAGCATATATATTATAAAAAAGCGTAGAAGAAACCGTGAAATTCTTGAGTTCCTGCAGAAACAAATAAGAATCGTCCCCACTATTAGGTATACTTTGAAAGATTCTTTCCAAATCTAAAGCCTTAATTTCGTCTTCTACTATTTTTCTTTTTGTAGAAGACATCTCATGTTTTCCAAATGATGATACTGCTATTCTTCCGACATATTTTCTATTAAATTCGGCAATAAAATACCATACATAAGATTTCCTTGCATAAAAAGCCTGCGCAGCAAGTTTCAAAGCATTGTAAGCTCTGCTATAATCATAAAAGAAAGCATAAATAAATGCCTGTTGCATATATATTTCCGGTTTTTCAGGAGACAAATTTTCATTGTTCTCCTCTAACAAATTACGCAACCCATCAAAATCATATTTAAAAATCAATTCTTCTATCCGACATCGCTTATTATTTAATTTTTCTCTATTTCTTTTCTTTCCATTTATCCTAATAACTTCCGAAAATCTACTTTTTTCACATATTCGGATAATCGAATCAATTTTTTCCCTTTCAAATGCCTTATCACACTCTTTGTTTTGAAGGACCTTCCATATTGCCTCCCCCAAAGCATTATGAGGCACCTTTTTCCCTCCATTGACTAAAAGAATCGACTTATCATCCGGGCAATTAATTTCCTGCTTTCTAAATGCATTCGCTATGTATTTCCCGTAAACATAATTCAAGTCCTCCATAGGTTTTAATTCAGTATATAACATATCTAAATTATTACCTTGTTCTTTCATAAGTAAATATTCAAGCACATCTATAAGCTGCTCTGAATGTGTTGACTCCTTCTCCTTCACAAGCTCTGTGCCATAAATTAAATTAATACCCAGATTTTTAAAATATTCTCTTTCAATACTATTAGCAGAAACCCTTGTCAATATTAAATATGCTCTCTGGAAATCATCTTTTAAGATATCTTTTACCCAGGAAATAATATGCTTCACATCAGGATCATTCAAAGAATATCCTATAAAAAGAACTACTTTTGATCCAATTATGGATTTTATATAAGTTTCAATCAGATTGAAATTATGAGAATAATTAAGATAGTCATCCTCTTTCAATACAAAATTATCACTTTCAAAATCACCATGCATTTTTATCAGCTCACGTCTTGCCTTCCTGTATGGCATATCAATATCCTTGCTGATTACACGCATGAATTCGCCATTTGCTTCTGCGGCACGTTCAATTAAATGATCATAATTTGTAGTAATAATAGTGGCTGTTTCAAATTGTAAAATTTTCTTATGCAATTCTGTTGGAATTAAATTATCTCCATATCTGAATATGTCCCTCATTAACTGTGTATATTCTTTTTTCCCTCTGGTATTAAAATAATATTGCGGAATTTTCAATGGATCATTCTGCTTATCAGTCAACGGCATCTTTTCTGCTATCTTTTCTATTGCCTTACTCCACAAAGGCATGCCAGAATCAGCAGATGCTCCGGCCCCAACAAATAATACAAGCTGCCCATTTTCCTTTGCATCATTAATAATCCGCTTCGATTCCTTATATAATTTACTTCCAGACTCAGAAATACTCATATCACATTTCTCCCCAAACATAAACGTCCAACAACAAGTACCTTATATATTAAATTCCATATAAACTCCACGCCGGCATTTCTGCCGGCGTCACTACCATTCCTTTTCTTTCTCATCAACCCTTAATAAAAAACAAAACCCTGGACACTCCCTTAATCTTGCTCCCAACAAACACAATTCCCCACGAAACCAAAAATGTAACCAACACCCCAACTCCAAGCCGAACCACTCTGGATGCCGGCTCAAAATATCGAAGTAATATCATATTAACTGGATTATGTACCAGATAAATTCCAAATGCACATATTGATATATTCGCAGCTATCTTTCCAGATGTAAATTTCATTCTTGAAATCAAAAGAAAAATGGAAAGGTCCGCCAATATCAGCGTAGCTGCATTATACCATACATTATAATCTACACCATGCATATCTGAATAAATCTGCATAAACACTGTAAAACAAAAAGAACCCGCCCCTATCAATATTAACGCTATTGTTTTTATTCTGTCAAAAACACCTTTTCTAATCAGGCAGCCCAATATGATACAAAATCCATATACTCCGCCTAAAAAACTAAGATCAAGCAATGATGAAATTGCCGATTTTCCATTTGCCAATAAAAAGACATCCACAACCGGAATCACAAACAGTACTAAAAACGCAACAGATAATGGAATAAACAAACTTCTCACATCTGTGTGATTCAATCCATTTATGATAAATGGAATAAACAAATAAATTCCAATGATTACAGACATATACCACATATGCGACATTTCTGTCGGACGAAAAAATAACATGTTTTCTATCATAATCTTTCCATTTAGCGGAGTCTGATAATACCATGCATTAAAACAATTATAAATAACAATCCATATCTCTGTTGTAATTACCAATCCCGATACATTACGTTGTCAAGTATTATTATTCTTTCCCCGTATGTGTTATATCTCCTTGCTTGTTTATTTTATCGATTATCACTTTATATCTATATTTTTTCAATAACATTTTTCATCACTATAAAATTCAATACCATCGTAATAGGTGTTACGAGAATCTTTGAAATAATTGTCGAAAAATTTTTAACAACTGCAAGTGTCACATGCGTTAATAAATAAATATTCACCCTATTAAGCAATTTAGATATAAAAAATATCAGAACACATTGATATAATAAATAAATTACATATTTCCATTTGAGTGGGATCTTACTATTGTTTTTAAATACAATTCTTGTTGAAAGTAAAAAAACAAATGTAACTCCTACCCATGAACTAATTGTATTATTTAAAACCAAATTTGCAGATATTACTCCTAATACAGTATAAGTAGTAAAATCTAAAATCCAACCAATTCCGCTTAATCCTATAAAACGAATAGCCTGTATAAATAACTTTTTCATTCTATTTTTCCTCTAAAAATGCCTGTAATTCCTCTGGGGTTCCAAGCACATGTACTTTTTGCGGATCGATATCAGAAATATATATCCTTCCTTTTTTGCTCAATAGATAATCGTATAATGGAGCCACATACTTTTCCCCATTTACCAATTCTTGCGTTTTACTGTAATACTCATTATATAATTTATTATATAATGAGCAAGTTTTAAAATAATAAGCACCTAAAGTACAATAATTAGATATTCTCTGTTTTTCTTTTATTTCTACTACTTTTCCTGAATCATCTAATCGTACAAAACTCCAATGATCTCCCTCTGCCTGAAAACATGGAATAAACCCATCTCCTTTTAATTCTGCACTATTCATTTCTCCAGCTTCTACATATGTATCAATGTTATAAATTAAAAGTGCATGATCCAACTCCCAATACTTTTTCGCCATCATTGCCGTAGTTGCTTGGCCATCCGTAAGATAATCCAAAACAATTACATGATAGTTCTTTAATCCCAATTCTTCACATTTACCATTAATAAAAGCTTCTACATCACAAGAATCATCCCGCATGGCAATAAAAATATACTGAAATACATTTTCTTTATATCCCTCAAGACTAATCATGGACCATTCAAATAAAGTTTTTCCTTTTGCCTCAATCATATACTTTGGCACTGTATATCCCATCTTTCTAAATCTTGATCCAAGACCACCCATGGTAATTACTACATCAATTTTACTTTCCATATATTCCCCCTTACTCTGTATCACATCTGGATCCAGAACAAATCTTGTCCAATTCTTCTGGCGAATACTTTAAAAACTCATCTGGTCTCACCGTTCTATCATCCACATAAAACCCTTTATGTCCTGGCCATACTTTCCCATATACAATTTCATCATAAGGAATTTTCCATTTTTCAAGCCATTTCGAAAGCACAGCTGCTGTATGTTTATTAATCAAACCAATATTTCCATTATATGAATTCATATTTCTAGATGTGTACAAAACAATTTTGGCACCGTTTTCTTTATAGTACTTTAATTTTTTTATCATTTCCGGATAAGGCACCAAATCCTCATACTTTTCATCTTTCTTTTTAATTGGGCAAAGTGTGCCATCAATATCAAATACAAATGAATAATCTTTAAACATTTTCTTCTATCTCCTTTAATATATTTTTCACATTTAAAATAAACCCAAAAACTTTATGTGGATTATCTATATGTAACGGAAGCATTGATAAAAATAAGGATGCTTCATATATACGCACAGACCAATAATCAAAACCATTTTCCTCTACCTTTTTCTTAAAAATATCTATATACCTTGAATTATCAAATGGAATTTCAAGATTATAAGAAAATGTATTATCTATTTTAATATCAAACAATGCATTATTAAAAAAATCATATCTTCCACACACAGAATGACTTAATTTAGCAATATCATAGTAAGGATTAGTCCACAATTCCTCTTCTGTAAGTGCTCCTTTAGGATCAATAAATTTTAATGTTTTAGTTGACTTATTATATAGAGCATTTGCAAAACAAGGATCGCCATGCCCTATGGCAAGTTCATGTGGATATACTTCTTTCGATTCAATGATTCCTTTTAATTTAAAATATTTTTCAACTAAAAAATCTATACTGGCACCCTCTGTTGCTTCCAGCAGCATTTTTATTTTTCTATATTCCGGCAATCTTTTTAGATCAGCAATTCTATCATTTACTTTATCCACATATAACTTATTGGAAATATTTTCATACTCTTTTAATGAACATCTTTTTGTATGACGACTTTTAAAAAAGAAAAAATATTTATCCATCAACTCTTCAAATTCAGCTTCGTCCATTGATCCGTGTACCCATTTGATAGCAAGATCTGTCATATGTAAACGTTCCATTGTATAGCTTGCACTTTCTTCTGTCTCTTGATAATTAAATGGCATTACAAACCAAAATTTCATATCTTCAGGTAAAATATGGTAAAAACTATACTCTGCCTTTATTTTTCTTTTATTGGAAGAACTCTTTACAAGCGTATACTCATTTCCCTTTAGTGAATTGAAATATCTGGAATCAAAATTTCCTGTAATACATTGAATAAAATTACCAATTACACCTATATCAACAAGCCCTTCAATCTCAAATTTTTCTTTTAATCCACGCACAAGATCCCACGCTTTTTGTCCTGCAATTACATTATTGCAAAACATAATATAATCTGCCGCACTTGGAAACATTGCCGCAACTGCTCTTTGAGAATCAAGTACTCCATATACTTCATCTATATAGGAAAGTTTTTTGAAAGAAAGTCCTGCCTTTCTCGGATCAGAGATTAAATAATTAGAAAAGCAATGCAATACCTTCACTTCCGATGTGTTATAAAACTCTATATTTTTGATAAGATCTGCATATTCGAAAACAGAATGTATTTTCTTCCATATTAAATCCGGATAAATTTTCCTTATTTCATCCCGATAGTATTCTTCCAAACGTCTTTTCTTAACTACAACATCTGCAAAACCTTTATCTCCTATAATATCTGCAATTACTTCACTTTTTCTTCCCGAATCATCATATACAACTATTATTTTCATTTTTGTTTCCTCTTTTCAGACACCATAATCACAATCTTCACAGCAATATAAATAATCACCAATAAAAGTATACTTACAAATATAAAACGTTTTAACTCAATAGATTGATTTCCACTGATTGCAGAAGATAAATATTCTGAAATTTCAGCATCTAATTGTTTCTCTTTTGTAAATCCATTTAAAATAGCCACACTTCCTATTTCTATTATCCAAGCTACCAAAGACATAAAATAGAGAATAGCACCTCTACCTCTCGAAACATTTGTAATTTCTTTATAAATTATATTTAACTTATCTAAGATATTCAACGCAGTTAATCTATGTTGCGTTGCTCTTGCACTCAGCAAATATTTCATCCAAAATGAATAAACATTAGGAAATATCATATAAAGTGATACTATCACCAATAAAAACACTAATAAAATATAAACAAATGATGTGATATGCCATCCATTAAATGCCCAAATCAGTAAAATCATTGTAACTAAAGCAATTGTATCCATAAAACGATCAAGAATAATAATTACAATTCCTTTTAAATAATTATTAAGTCGCCTTCCATAACAATACATCCGAAAGAATTCACCAATTTTAAATGGAAGTATAACACTAACTGGTGTAACCTTACAATATGTTTTTATATACGTTAAAAAGCTTATATCTGATCCATATAAAGCCAAATAAAGTCTCCCCGCCTTAATAGCATGAACCATACATACTGCCAAAATTAAAATTAAGATCTGTAAAAATTCAATATTGTCAAATAATTGTTCTGTTGCTATATACTTATTCAAAAATGATATTGTCGTAATCAAAAGCACTATAATGTTTATAAAATTATATCTATATCCAGCTTTCTTTATCATATGTTGCACCTTTTTATTATTCCTTATTTGAATAGATCACCTGCGCAGAATATTCCTTTATCACTTTATCTCTATGTTCTTCAGAAATAAATTTCTTTTTATTGAAAACAAACGAACCTAGTAATTTTAATACTGTAATTGCCTGATTAACCATTTTCACATTAGAAACCTGATCATCTTCTCTCCAAATAATCGGGAAAAATTTCACTTTGTGCTTATAATACGCTGACCCCATTACCATACAATAATTGAAAACCAAATTATCTTTATACTTTATATAAAACTTATTTTTCAATATTTCCGTCTTATACATATTTAATCCCGAACCAAGATCATATACCTTATATCCACAACCAACTGAAAAAAGAAAATCATACACTTGATTTCCAAATGTTCTAAATTTGGAATATCCTTGTAGCTGTGACCCTTTCATAAAACGCGCTCCTAAAAAACAGTCATATTTTTCATATTCTTTATTTTTCAAATATGGCAATATATTTGAAATATCGCCTTGATCATCTCCGTGTAACACAATCACGTAATCGAATCCATGTCTTATTGCATAATTAAATGCAACCTTATGAGATCCGCCAAGGCCATAATTATCATCATTTCGAAGTAAGCTTACTTTAATAGGAAAACCTCTCTTAGAAATATAGTTCTGTACTATCACTTCTCCATTATCTGTACTCCGATTATTTACGATTATAACTTCATTTAAATAATTACAGACTTTATTTGTAAGTTGCTTTAAAACTCTCGGTATCTGTTTTTCACAATTATACATTGGAATAAATAATAAAACTCTTGACATAATCTTTCTCCATCTAAATATATTATATAATTTATTTTTAATTAACCTCTCGCAATTTTAGAAACTTAATTTCATTTATATTTGGTGTTGCGACTTCAACATCATCTTGAAAAACATGAATTGAAATATCACTATGTTTGTTAAACAACCATTTCGCCCCTGCTCCCACTGGAATTAATAGTTTTCCTTTCGACATATTGCACATTATCAAATGGCTTTCATTATTTTCATCTTTCCAACTAATTCGTACTGACATTCCTGAATTATAGTCTTTTTTCATTAAATCATTTGTATATTTATTTTTTTGTTGTTCTACCTCACCATTTAAATTATAAAGTGTATATTTATAATTCATATCCAAATTTCCAAAATCAAGATAAACAAAATCTGCTTTCTCTCCCAAGAAAGCCTTTTCAAAATTAATTACTTTGCCTTTCCCATCTTGTCCAATATTATAATTAACTGATTTCCGAGAAAATATTTTTTCAAGCGAATCCATTGATTCTCCCCATGCATTTGCTGTCTTTCCTAGATCTATATTCTCTGGCGCAATTTCATTATTTTTATTTTGTTCTATAATTTCCTTTTTGGTATACAATCCATCATTAGGCATAAATTCCATATTTTCTGCATTCCAATAATATTCTCCAGATGCCAATAACCAATAATACAAATAATAATTATTATATGGTGTATATGATAACCCAACAATACTATGATTTTCACGTATAATGTCCACAGATTCTTGTGCTGCAGAAAAACTTTTTACTGTAGATGCAATCTCCATAGATCCATCCCCTTTTAGTCCCAACAAATAATAATATCCAAACCAAGCAGGATCACCATAATACGACTGTGTTTTATCGCAATTTTTAAACTTATTATCTGTCTCGACAATAGCATTATATATATCTTGTTCTATAAATCCGATTCCAATTTTATCAACCGGATCAGATTCTACGTATGTGTAATTTTCTGGAACCACATAATAAGACTGCAATTTTGAATTTGCTTCTGTTGCAAAAACTCCTACGCTATTAGTCACTGCTGGTATCGCCGTCACGAAAATGATTACTATTAATCTTAATTTACCCTCTTTAATATGAGACAAAACCAACACTAAAACCATCACCATTCCTATAAGCAAAACCCCAGTACTTCTTGCATATATACTATCTATATCAAGTCTAATAACAGTAAATGTATAACAAATAATTGAAAATATAACAATAGAAAGCATACTACATAACCGTTTCGCATTATGTACCTTTAATTTCTTATTTTCAATTAAAATCTCACCTTCTTTTAAACATATTGCATATGTGACCCACACAAACAATACTGGAATCAAAAAAGTAAAAATATAGTATAATATCAATCTAATTGATAAATTTCCATCCCCTAAATACCTAAAAAACCATGAAGGAATAAGCTGACCAAACCTAGAAATTCCATCGGCTAAAACACTTTGACCAGACATTGCCAACATATGTTTTAATGTTCCTATTAAGAAATTCACACAAAATAATGTTATTCCTAAACAAAATCCCCATCCAATCCAAAATCTTATTGTGCGTATATCCTTCTTTAGTTCTCCTGATTTTATATACGTAACAACCTGCCAAAGTCCCATTGGGAAAAAACCTACACAAGTTGCCACTCCATATAGTGGATAATAAAGCCCCTGAAATAGACTTGTTAAAAACCAAACCATTAACCATGTATTTTTCTTTTCTACCAATTTTGGCCAAATAAGTAATAACATTATTGGTAACACAAATACCAACCTATTATAGGATAGCACATAAAACACAAGTGAGATCAGAAAAACATATATTCTATCAACTTGTTTATCTATAAGCCATACAATTCCTATTATTACAATCAAATAAAACAAATTATTTGTCACATTATAATTTGCAAATGTTCCACCATCTCCAAACCAATCAAATATAGCACCTTGGATAATAGAATACATACCCGAAACTGGTATATAATTCTTAAATGGAATTCTACCTAAATCTACAATCTGAGAATATCCGATAATATTTTCAAACGGATGATGCACATCTGCCGACATAATTGCCCCGGTTCCATCATAGCGGTTAAATGCCATTATAGTTATACAAGTTCCTATTTTTATTACGTCCTCTATTGAATTAATAGTTTTCCATTTTTTTACAACGCTAACAAAAGCTACAACAACAAAAGTTATTATAATTCCCCAGATAATAATAGACATTTGTATACTTACATCTATTTTTACTATAGCTTCACCATTCTTATATTTATTTGCCAAAAAAATTAATAATGCAAATGGTATAATCATACTTTCGAGAAGCCCCAATCTCAAAAATGCAATTCTCTTATTTGTAAAAATGAGTGGAACACTAGATAAAACTAATGCAACCAAGAGTGCTGTCATATTATTACCGAATATTTTTCCTCCACAGTACACATAAATTCGATATACAGCTATATAGGTATAAATACTTAAAAAATATACACTTATCCCTGTTATAAGTAATTCCTTATCAATAACATACAAAACTGCTGCAAATATTAAAGCTGCAAATACAATTTTAATTGTATCTCCATAAACAATTAAATACACAGCAGCAACAGAAAGTAATGCACACAAAAACTCTTTTGATCCCTGATTTTCTAACAATCCCTCAAATTTCACTTTTTCTTTTTTCGTTATGAAATAAAAAACCGAATATATTCCCATTCCTAGAAAACAAAGAATAAATACCAAATTTCTTTCAGCTGATTTATTACTTAAAAAAGCTGATGTAAACTCGGCAATAATATCATCATAGACTTGATCTGTATTTCCATATGCTGACAAATATCCGATCACAAATAATGCACCAATAATAGCCATAAGTACTATAAATAAAACTCTTTTCCTTGTTAACATCATTTTTTTCATTAATCACTATCCTCCGCCAGATGCTTCACTTCACCACCATTATCAGTAAAGTGCATTGTATAGTTTTTCCTATTTAACTATTTTTTGTATAACAATTTTATCAATATATTTATCATGAATCCAAGCTATTACTATTACAAAAATCAAAGTAAAGATTACTGCAAATGTAAATGGAACAAACGACTCTAATAATGATATAAAAGCAGCTCCCCATGTCATATGAAGCAAATAGATTGGCAAACCTATCTTTCCTATAAACTCAACAACACCATTAGACGAAAAATGATGTTCACCTAATACAAATAAAACAAATAAGGTTGTGGCATATATGTACGAAACCAAATAAGGGCTATCTGTATAATACTCTGTATTAAATTCGTAAAGCGCACCTGCAAAAACACAATAATTATAAAATAACACAAATATTGATTTCCAAAAATTCATTTTTTTCTTAAATATTCCATATAATATAACTCCTGTCATAGGTATAAATATAAATACAAAATTGTTTGTAACTGCAAACTCAATAAAATAAACTTTCTTTAAAATGAACACCCCCAAAGTTAGAACAGATAAAATTGCTTCTGCTCCTATTACTGCTCTTTCATAATTTTTATTTGCTTCAGCAATAATATAAATACTAAATAAATAAAACATAAAAAGAGGAATTAAAAACCACGTTGTTCCATTTATTACATCACCACTCCCAGTAAAATATCCAAATAATGATGCACTTTCTATCCACTGCTTATTTGAAAATTGCGCCCAATATGTCTCCATAAATTTATTTAATATCGATTGAAAAAACGCAAAACTCAAAAAAGATATTAATACTGATAGATATATTTTAATAATTTTCTTGATGATTTTTAGTGATATTTTTTCATTACCATCATTTGTATTCATAACCAAAAAACCACTTATCAAAAAAAATAATGATACCCCAAATGCTCCATAACTTTGAATAATATGTAATGGTTTATTTAATAATGCATCCAAAAAACGATTAACAATATAATCCGGCTTTCGAAACCCTACTAAATGATCATATACAATCATAATAATCGCAATAAACCGTAACCATGCTATGCTATTAAGTCTCTTATTTACCTTTTGTTCCATATTACTCTCCATTTCGTTGTTTTTATGTATATAACACAAATAATGATGAATATGATTCTCAACTTCAAATTTTATTATTAAACCAGCCTCAATGTTAACACACTGCAGTATCAATATCGTGTATACTTTTTCTTAAAAATATCGCTTCTATTTTTTCTTTTTGTGAAGTTGATTTGTATCTATTCTACGACTTCGACTTATTCTACATTCTTATGTGATTATTTAGAAGCTAATATAACAGAAATTAAATCGTTGATATATTCGACAGAAATGCAAGTTCAAGAGTTTATATCAATAAACACAGCCAATAGCAGCTACGTTAAAAATTTTTGACGTGTACTATACAAACCCACTCAATATATCAATTATTAGTGTTCTAATCTATTTTATGAATTTTTGTGCCATATTCGAGCTATCTTTCTCCATACCCGAATAAACCATATTCTCTCTATCTTATTGATTCTTTCATCTATTTTATTTTGTTCTTGAATTATTTGATTAAATAGTTTCTTATTTTCGTTTAATTCTTTTCTATGAACGTTGATATCCCATAGTCTTTCATCCAGTAGTTTTTTATGCTCATCTAATTCTTTACGATGTACACTTATATCCCATAATCTTTCATTTAACTCTTTTCTATGAACGTTGATATCCCATAATCTTTCATCCAGCAATTTTTTATGTTCATCCAATTCTTTTCGATGGACGCTAATATCCCACTTCCGGTTTCCCAGTTCGCTCTCAATATATGGCAATTTTTTTTCCATTTTATTAGCTTCACTCTCCGCATTTTGAATCTTGCGAATTAAAATATCGTATTTTGTCAATCGATATTTTTTTGGCATTTTTAATGCATTACAAAGCCACTGTTGTGAACGAATCTTCTCTTTTTCAATTATATTATTCACACTTACATAATCTATGTCTTGATGAAATATTTCTAAAATATTGTCTAATTTTTCCTGTTCTGTAATCAGTCTATCCATCAGTCCCAATTTGCTTAACAAATCTATAAATCGTACACTTCCACGTTCTTTATTACAAATTGCAACAAACGGTTTTTGAAATATAATGGCAAAACACATTCCATGAAACGAATCAGTAATCACAACTTTACTGTTGATAATATTATTAAGCCATTCTTCACAACATACACCACGTTGAAAATCCACGGTATCTATTTTCATCTGTATTTCTCGAAATGCATCCGTTAATAAATGACACTTCATTCCGAGTTGATCCTGCATCCCTTCCAATATTTTATTTTTATAATCATCAACATCTAAAATGTATCCTCCAATATAATCTACATCGGCAACTGGTTTTACTTTTTCAGACAATGTAATATAATTTTTCTTATCACATAAAAATACCGGATCTAACACCCATTCAGCATCCACATGAAATGAATCCTTGCAAATTAAAATACCACTCTTTTCACGTACAGAAATATGATCAAATTCTTTTAAATAAAATGATGCTTCTTGTGTTTCCACATCATTCCCTGTCCAATATTCCCTTCCAAAAGATGACGCATATGCAATTTTCTTTTTATCATTGTATATATAATCTAAAAAAGCAACCTTTCCAAAATCATTATACAAATTTCTGTGCCATATCTGATCCGATCCAACAATAAATGTTCCACATTTTTCATTCAATTCATACATTGATACTTTATCAGGATACAATGGATGAACAGCGCCCTCAGAATAAGGGGATTCTCTGAACAATACAGGTGATTCATTTGGTGCCCATACCGCATTTTTAGGCCTTTCAACCATTAAAGGATCATATCCCAGATCACAGATCACCTTATATAAAGCATAATATGTTAACTCCGATCCATAATTTTTCTCACTCCAATTTCCCCAAATCGCCACATCATATTTAGCATTCAACGCATATTCAACTGATTCATTGAATGATCTATTTTTTATTAGTTTATAAAAACGATTCCGCGCCGGATGTGCTTGTGTAACTGCCCCTCGATTATATTTCATGCACTCTAAAGAAACTTTTTTACACATAACAAGATTCTTTTGTATAGAATTAAAAAAATTGCTCCCTTTTGTATTATTTATTACAACACAACTGGTTCCTCTTGTATCATCCAGTTCTGGATAAAATTCTCCAATATGCCAAAAATCTGCAATGGATATATCCCCTTGTCTTGGATTCCCTGCAAATTTACATTTTTCGCAGGTTTCTCTCATAAAAAGTTTTGGATGATATCCTCTCTGAAAAGCATCATTATACTCCCGTTTTTCTTCAATATTTCCATTTTTATCTGTTATGGTATGTATATCCGCAATCCATCCATATTTTTTTACACGAAAATCTATTTTATTAATATCATCAACATTATAATTTTCATTTAAATATTTTTCAAATAGAGGATACGCCGGTGTGTAATTACAATAAATATCCACCAGAAGTAATTTTTTATATGTTTGTCCCAGATATGCTTTAATTCCAGCCACCTGACACGGCGTTCCGACAAACATCACTTCTTTGTCTCGTTTTAACAACTCCTCCACTCTGCGATAAACAAATCCAACATCGCTTTGCATATATTTACTTCTTCTTAATTTATATAATTCTTTTTTATCAGAAATAATAATATGCTCTGCTTTAAAACCACTGCCATATGCAACAGCACATACATATCCGCCTCTGTTCAACATTTCTTCGGCAATAACAGTAAAAATTCCTCCGGAACTGCTCTGCATACGAACTTCATCATTAGCCCAAACAGCATAGCATTCATTCACCACTTGATTTTCATTGCTATGTTCTGTTAAGACTGGACAAACCGTTTCACATAAATGACAGGATACACACTTCCCCTCATTGATCTGAGCAACCATGGAGCCGTCTTTTTCATAATTATAAATATATTCAATTGCATCATTGGCACATTTATTTACACATGCACCACATCCTGTGCACAATAAATCCTTTGCCTCTAATTTTCTATACATAAATATCGCCCCTTGCGTGTTGTCAATTCGCCCACTCATCTAATTTTCTTTTTGATACTGACCATTCATGTCCGTCCGAAATTGCAGTAACTTTACAGTATTTGCAAAACCTGGTTGCAGATGCTAAGAAATCATAAATTTCTTTCTTAGAGTCTGCTTCATAAATATCAATACTATCATCTTTTGTAACTGCATAGTTAAGTCCAAAATATTTATTTAATAATTTTACATGTGGAATCCTTGAACACGTATACATCTGTCCCTCTTGTACACGAATGCATTGGTTGGCTTCCCAGCAATTAAAAAAATTTAATCTTTCATTTTGAGCATTAATTGATTTTTCAGACATACTTTCTAAATCCATTGGAAAAATCTGCATTGTCTTAGTATTTTGCCCTGTATCATCCATATAGATATGTTTTACACCCTTTTCTTCTGTCAATTTTGCAATTTTTTCAAAATCCAAATTAATTGGATATTTGGTTTGCTCCAAAACCACTTTATTTTCCCTGCAACAATTCCAAAAAGAATCTGGTTGATTTAACAGTAAAAGACCATTAGTGACAATACGAATATTAACCTTTCCAAAATATTTTCTTATTATTTGAGGAAACTTTTCAACTTCTTTGTGCAGTAACGGTTCTCCTCCCGATATCGTTATCACATCAATTTCATCTTCGTCAAAAATTTCAGATAATCTTTCAACATCTTTTTCAAACGAAGATATTGTCATAACATATCCATTATCACAAACCAGTGGAGAAAATACCAAACATCCCGCACAATTTAAATTACATTCTTCTATAAATATCAAAACATAATTTAATCGTTTTTCTGGGAGTTGTTCTAATCAAACCATCTCTAAATCGAATAACCTCCAAATTATTCCAAGATAATGCACCTAAAATTTCATTTTTATCCTTTTCTTGTTTGTCCATTATCTCCGTCACAACATCATTATGCCACTTTTTTCTCAACCGCCTTAAAAAATTCATTTTTCCTCCGATATTTTATCTATTGATCATCTTAAAATATACACCAATTGCCCACTGACGAATCTTTGTGTTTTTCGGAAAGAAATGTCTCGCAATCTTGCGTAACCCTTCTACAAATTGATGATTGTTTCCCTGCACAATTGCAGGAATCACACGATGATTTTTACTTACAATATATTCTTGCATTCTTTCCAAAAGTATTTCATAATACTCTGTTCTTCTTGCAACCTTCCAAAATTCTGACGCAAAATCCTCTTCCGGATTCATCCAAGGCTTCATAAATCCTGCGTAATGAATAATATATGGATTCTTTCTTGCTTCCTCATAAGCATCTAGAATGTAATATGGAGCATGTCTTATCACTTCATGCCATCGAAAATGATCGCAATCAAAAATCATATTCCAGGCCATGTCAAGATAAGTAACTCTTCCCTTACATACAACATTTAAAATATCCTGATCAGAGAAACGATAAATTCCTGTATCAGACATTTCCAGAAGTTTTTTTACAGTAACAACTTTATTTATCTCTGCCACATTGAATACAAGAACCCCTGCTTGAAAATAAGTAAATACATCCATAATTCCAAGTGTTTCTTTACAATATTCTCTCATATCAGATGTCTTGATATTACATTGCCCTGCGAAATCAGCATCTAATGTAGCTGCAATCAAATTTTTTCCCATATCTATACGATATAACTCTGCTACATCATGGCAAATAATCATATCGCAATCAAGATATACAACTTTTTTATAATCTCTAAGTATATCTAAAATTAGAAATCTATAAAAAGTTTCTGTTGTGATATGTTGTTTTGCCTGCAATACATATCCGGCAACCTTTTTACTTACATTCACAAATGTAAATTTCACATTGTCTCGTGTGAGATTCTTTTGAAACACATTCTGACTTTCTGCATTAATATCCGTATGAAATATGTATATTTCATAGTTTGTATTCTCACTTGTATGCTCTACAATAGACTGCGCACATGTATAAAGAATGGGAACATATTTTTGATTTGCAGCCAAAACCACTGGAACAACCTGTTTTGTCTTATCAACTGCAATTTTCTGTTCTGCATCTGCGTTATGAATCAATGCAATCTGCAATTCTCCAAGACGATATTTCTTTTGTTTCTGTAAGTATAGATAATAAATACCTGTGATTCTCTCTCCCAAATGCCCTGTCGTACGATACCCTTCCCTGGAATACTCACTCATATCTGCACGCTTTTCAAATTCATCCAGCAAATCAAACAAAATCGCAGAGTATGTATTGAATACTTCTTTTTTCATAATAAACATATTACATGGGAAAAAAACTTTTCCTTGGAAATATTCTTCCGCAGTCTCTGATAAATATGGATACTTTTCTTTAATGATCTCCAGCAATATATCAACATCTTCAATATGAAGTTCTGACGCATTTTTATAATGTTCATAAACACTTGATGCACCTAAAGAATTTATTGAAATTCCCTTAGCAATTAAAAAATCATAATTATTAATATAGTTCTTCATATCTTTTTCATTAAAATGTAATTCTTTAATTGCCTTATCATCAAGATAATCATATTCTATTGTGCCCCAACAGGTTTCTGGTATATTTTCCTTACTAAAAGAAAAAAACCGTCTATAATGACAAAAGCCATAATAGTCCGCATCCATATTTTTCCACGCCCAATACTGGGTTGTCAATTCACAATATGACTTATTTTTCGAAGAGATATTTTCCCCCGTATTATCCTGTAAAACATTATCCGGTACTGACTTATTTTGGAAATCACTTCCCGCAATCACATTGTACAATAAAGAATTGTTTATTCTCATTGTATTTCTGTTTGGTGTATGTGTCACAAAAATCTTAATATCGCTCATTTTCTATAATTAACTCCTTTTTATAATTCTTTCCTCAGTAATCTGCGTACCACACGTCTTCTCATCGTCCCTGCCGGTATCAGCTGATTGACCTTCCTCATATCCACCTTAATTCTCGGTCCTTTTTTGCCAAATTGAAACTCGCGGACATTCTGGTGGAAAATCACATATGGAACCTCCGCACACTTTGCCGATCCCTGCTGTTTTAACCAGATATAGTACACGCCAAACAATCGCTCCGCAATATACCCCGTCACACGCTTTTCTTTATCACTATATCCGGAAAAATCTGTCTGGCTCTCAAATTTCTCCAAAACAGGAAACAGCCAGTTCATATATGCATGAAAGTATTCCCTTTTCATAATATACATATTGCAGAAATAAATATATTTCGATTGCATATATGCATCACATGCCGCTGCCTGTTCCGGATACATTTCTTTTAAGATTGCAATTGCACGGTCCAGATCTCCGATGCGGTGAAACTGTCCAAACTGTTCATATGCTGTCACATCCATATGCTCACTCAGCACTGTGATCACATCATATTGTTCAATCACATGCCGCATATGTATCTCATCCAAATCATAAGGAGATAGATCTCCCTCCAGAGAATCCGCTTCCAAATACGGTGTCCATCGCTTCAGTTGTATTTTGCCATTTGTCACGGGGAAATATTGTTTGAAACTCATATATCTGCGATAATGAAAAAAGCCATAATAGTCTGCCTGCAGATTTTTCCACGCCCAATACTGTGCCGTAAGTTCACAGTAGGATCTGTTTTTCTTTGAAATGTTCTCGCCCTCATCATCATGAAAAATTCCTTCTATATGATGATCTGCCAATGCACTTCCTACCTGTACCTGAAAAATCAGTGGATTTTCCGGCCGGTAAAATTCTTTATGCGTTGCAACAAGAATTTTTATATCACTCATGCTTTGCCCCTTCGTATTTATCACATATCTCCCCAGTTTTTCCGACTGCCTGTATTTTTCCATGTTCCAGCCAGACAACCTTGTTGCACATTTCCCGGATTTGTTTTAAACTATGCGATACAAAAAATACCGTTGTTCCGCCTGTCATAAGTTCCATCATTCTTGCTCGACTCTTCTCCTGGAAATCAGCATCTCCGACCGACAGGATTTCATCAACAATCAAGATTTCCGGCTCCACAATACATGCAACGGAGAATGCCAGCCTTGCAAGCATTCCGGAGGAATAAGTCCGGAGTGGTGCCTCTATAAAATTTCCAAGTTCGGAAAATGCAACGATTTCATCATATTTTTCATTCAGGAATTCTTCCGAATACCCGAGAATTGCGCCATTCAGATATATATTTTCTCTGCCGGACAATTCCATATCAAATCCCGACCCCAGCTCCAGCATCGGCACAATGTTTCCATGCGCCTCGATCATTCCTTTTGTCGGTTTCATAATTCCGGAAATCACTTTTAACAAGGTACTTTTTCCGGCTCCGTTATGTCCGATAATCCCAATGACATCGCCCTTTTCGACATCAAAGGAAACATCTGTCAATGCCCAGAAATCCTCTGACTTCAAATCCCGTTTCAGCCAGCGTACACAAAATTCTTTTAATGAATTTGCACGGTTCTGTTCCATTTTAAATTTAAGTGATATATTTTTCACAGAAACGATCGGCATTTTCTGCAATTCCTCCTAAATATAAAAGATAAATTTATCCTGTGTTTTCTTAAAGATCAAGCTTCCGATTCCCAGCATAACGAGTGCGACCACTGTACACTGACAGAACACAACCGGTCGAGGTGTAATCCCTTCCAGAATGATGGTTCGAAAAGCATTGACAAAATAGTACATCGGATTATTGAGTACCAGTCCCTGTACCTGCTTCGGAACAATCGAAATCGGATAAAACAGTGGTGTCAGATACATCCAGAGCATGCTCAGCACTCCCCATAAGAATTGCATATCCCGGAAAAACGTCATGGCAGCTGCCAGAATCATACCGAATCCCATGGTAAAAATCATGACGCAAATCAAAATATATGGAAGCATTAAAAAAGCCCATGTGATCTTTTCACCTGTAATAAGCGCTGCAATGATCAGCGGAATCAATGACATCAGTAAGTTGATTCCCGAAGAAAAAACCCTTGTTACCGGATATATATATTTCGGCAAATATACCTTTGTGATCAACGGCGCATTCCCCACAATAGATGTCAAAGACTGTCCTACACCTTCATTAAAGAAGTTAAAAACAACCGTACCACTCAACAGATATACCGGATAATTTTCAATATCTGATTTAAACAGCTGTGAAAATACAACATACTGTACGATCATCATAAGAAGCGGATTCAGAAAGCTCCAAAACACGCCAAGTACCGAACGTTTATAACGCACTTTAAAATCTCTCTTCACAAGCTGCTTAATTAAGAATTTATATTTTTTGAGGACAAACAACATGTTAAACAGTACTGTTGTCTTCCCCCTTTTGTCGCGGCTGCACTCAATTCCATACAAGACAGCCACTAATACAACTGCAAGTAATACCAGTTTCCAGTAATTCGGACCTGTCCAGACATAATTCCGCCCATTGACCGCAATACACATTGTTCCCGGAACAACATTTCCATTCACAGTAAACTGTGCATCTCTCGCGACATCCGGGTTTTCCAGTTTGTTTTCTACATTATATAATACGGTCGGAGCATCCCCTGCTTCCCCATCGGATGTACAGGAAATCTTAATCTGATCTCCACGATCAACTTTTACACCATCTGCAATGTTTAAATAAACATACTGATTTACTTCAAATTCATCCGCTGAGAATGTTTTTTTTGCAAGTATCTGTCCCTTAGACAAATTTTCACACTGAATCTCAACTCCGTGATTGATGCTTTTTCCATAATCTGAAACCATTACACCTACGGAATCCAGTAAATCCATTTGGGACGTATAAATCTGTTCTACCGTTGCTCCCTGCGTAAGTTCTCCTACATCATTTGTCGCATTGAATTCCGCAACATTGCCATCGGAATCTCTTACATATAACGTTCTTCCTGCCGAGAAATAAAAAATCCCCAAAAAAATCAATAATACACATTCTATAATCAGAAATATTTTTAAATAGTAAGATTTTTGTTTCATAATCAATTATTTTCCTATACAAATTTTATCTCAAATCCGCAAAATACCCCTACTATTTTACCATAATCCCCATAATTTGCAATATTTAGCGATATATATTCTCCATGATCTTGTCAATCTTCTGTAAACTATATTGTTTTATCCGTGCACAGTTATTTTTTCTCATCTGCCGGACTTCTTCCGTATTCTTCCATATCCGCAGGAGTTTTTCGATTGCCTGAATATATTCCTCCGGTTGATCTGCGCTTACCAGATAACCGTTCTCTCCATTTTTCACCAGGTCTGTGTTTCCCCGAATTCTGCTGCACACTACCGGAACCTCGCAAGCCATCGCTTCCATCAATGCTACCGGAAGTCCCTCCTGCTTGGACGGGAACACAAACACGTCTGCTGCCTGACAGAGTTCTGCCACATCTGTCCGAAATCCCAACAGTTTCACATGATCTTCCAAATGATATTTTCGAATCAACTGCTGCAGTTCCTGCTTTTTTTCTCCCTGTCCGCAAATAAAATATCTCAGCTGTGGATGTCTCTGGACCAGTTGTTTCATTGCCTCAATGACAACGACATGGTTTTTACGATCACTGAGTTCTCCCACAGACAGCAAAAACACATCTTCCGGCTGCAATCCAAGTTCCTGCCGTTTCTGCTGGATTGTTTGTGCATCTCCCACACGGAATCGCTCCAGATTGATTCCGATTCCTGGCAGATAATAGGTTTTTCCAGCATGAAATTTCTTTTTTGCTCTGGCATAGTCCTCATGATTGATCGTTATCAACACATCCGTCCATCGGCTCAGCATCTTCTCCACCGGATAGTACACCAGCCAGTTCATAACCGGTGCCCCCTGATAGAAATGAAACCCATGTGCCGTATAGATCACTTTTGTCTTTGTCCGGTGTCCGGCAATCCTTGCGACCACACCACCGATCGGGCTGTGGCAGTGACAAAATGCGTATCCATTTTGCTTCATCAAACCTTCTACCTGCCTCAGTGCCCTCATGTTCTGTCCCATGTGTTTGATATTCCGTGCGAAATCAATCTGGTAGCAGCGCACATGCATGTCCTGCAGTTTTTGCTTCAATTCTGCGACACGCTCATCCGAGCAGGTATTTCCCTCGATAAAATTGCAGGCCACATCTACCTGATAGCCCAGTTTCTGCAACAATGCAATATTCGGCATATTAAATTGGTCGATCATAGAGGCGACGGACGCCAGCATTAGAACTCGTTTCATCTTTTCCTTTCACCAAATACTCAACTAATTAATTCTTCTTTTATAGTATGGTAATATTGATGTATCTTCTTCCATCCCAATACATCAATTCCACCAACCACCAAAGTCAATATTCCACCAATGATAGTTATAAATATACCGCCCCAATCATTTGTCTCAATCACACTTCCCTTCATTGCAAACATAAACATCTCATAAAGAAAGGCATGTTGATCCTTAAAGACAAAAATATCGAGCATTTCATACAAGACAAACCAAGAGGCAAGCAGCATAAATGTAACCCATACAATTATCTTTACAATCGCCCAAAACAGATTCTTCCCCTTTTTATCATTTTCCAAGCTAACCACACGCTTCTCAAGGTCATTATCCGTTTTCTCAGGTTTAGCCTCTACCGTCTCTACCTTGTCATCCCCGGTCACCGGAGCAACATTTTCTTCCGATTTCTCGACAACCACCGGACGGAATGGAATAATTTCTTTTTCCGGCTCACATGTCATATGAAAGATATCCGGATACGTTTCTTTTGTATACTGCATAAAATCATCCTTGGAAACACTGTAAAACGGTCTCCCTTCGTTTTCTACCCGTGTCGGTTCCAAGATTGCCTGACAGTGATAGCATTGATACGAAGGAGAAAATCCATCACATACGAAGACATTCTGACTATGGCATTGTGGACAGCTATAGTGCAATTCTTTTCGAACCAGATTTTTTGCACACAGAACCTGCAGCATACTTTTGGTATATGTAATTTCCAGATCCAGCCGTTCACTCAAGTCCTGCGTCGTAAACTGCTTACATTGCCTTTGTGTCAACTGCGGCAGGATTTTCATGCATTGCCGAACCGCTTCTCTTTCGTTCATACTCTTTATAAAGCCCCCATATCTGCTGGAATTCTTCTTCCGAATAATATTTTCCTTCCAAAATGTGCAGCGTCAGAAACTGATAATTATCAGCCTCATATTTCACTTGTAATACCCCTCGCGCTCTTGGAAAATTGACCGTCAGGGAAATAATTCTTTTCACGATATCCAAAGAATCCCTGATACACATAAACGTCTTGGCATCATAAATACAATCTACACCATTTTCTCCTGTTAAGTTTGCCGACAGATTATCTCTGTCACTGAATCGAATTTTTGATATATATTTTTCATCGCTTGGAAGAAGCGTATTCAATGCATGATCTTCCCGGTAATCATATAATGCGGTCTGTTGAATCAGGCGATATAGTTCTTCCTCTAAATTAATGATTCCATCCGGCATATATAATTTTCCGTCTTTTTGTTCTACATGATGCAACGGAATATTTTGTAACATTGCATCGATAATGCTGCTCAGGTTCTCTCGCTTATCATCAATCTCTTTTATATTTGGAAGCCGTTCAAAAAACTGGTTGAACAATTCTTTGCTCATATCATACAATACATTCTGCGGATCAGCCGCTCTATTGTTGTCCAATTCCAGTTCTAATGTTTCTTCTACAATACTATAGATCTTATCAAGCTGAATCTGCGGACGGCTCTCCTGTATAATTCCATGCTGATTCCATACTTTAACAATCATGCAGCGCTGTTCCAGATCAATGGTTACCGGAAGATAGGAACACTCCTCCTCGATCGGACCAGCAGAATCTTTTAACATGCAGAATACAAAAACCAGATGCACCCTGATTAAATTTCCATTCCTTCTTTCTTCCTGTATCGCTGCAAGCTTCGTGGAGTCTTCCTTCTGTGGAATCGTCGCTATGATCTGGTTGTACGTCCAATCTGGGATCTGGAATTTGCGCATAAGTCTGCCCCACGAATCCCTGCTTTTTAAGCGCAGACAGGTCGAAGCAGTTAATGAATACATGCGCATCAATCGATGATGACCATATAATAATTCTTGAAAGAAAAAATCATTCAGATCCTCAACAGAAATCAATCCATTTTGGCAGAGCTGTTCTAGCAAACCCCGCTGGTCCGAAAAAGACAGCCTCTGCTCATTTGCAATTTTCTGTTCGGTAAGAAATCTATTCAGGCTTGTTGATGATATATTATCGATAAGTTCCTTAACTATATGCATTCCCTTGTCCTCTGTCTTCCGTAACCCCAAATCCAATAAATATTATTTTTATTATATCACGAACCTTTATCTTACTCAATGTAAAAAACCAGTTAGACTTATCATCCAACCGGTTTTATCACTTCTACCGAAACTATGGCTCCATATTTTTTAATAATGCATTAATATTCTGCGTATATAAGTTTTCACATAATTTCAAAATTTCTATTTCAATCTGCTCATCGCTGATTGAAACTCCCCTCTCGGATCAGCAATTAATATCTCCAATTCATGAGACGTTCTCCAGCAATTTACAGCTTCTACAACGTCAAGCATGATCTCCAATGCCTCACGCAGCTCATCCACTGTCACAATAACAAAATTATCCCCCGGGTATCTTGCATCATAATAATAGTCTTTGAGTAATGCCAGATCTTTCCTCTCTAATTGTAAGGAAGTATCCACCCTTTTAATCTCATCGTATAAGGCACGCAAATTATGGGATGTCATTAGTTTTTCAATTCCAGTACAAACCAGTTCTGCCACAGAGTTCAACATTTTTTCTGCAATTTGCTGTGCCGAAGCTGCAGCCGGATTGCAGTATACCGGTGACACTGCATCCCTTAAATACCAGAATTCATTGCACGCAATAGAATAATAAGAATTTGCCTTTATCATATTTTCAACTTGTATGATAATTAGGAAGTTAATTATCACACGTTTCCTTTCTTTTAATATCGTGGTTCAATACAATTCAGATACTATGGACTTTTGATTTTTCCCTGTAGCTTGACTACTCAACTGGAATGTATTGCCGCTACCTTTCCATCAATTGCAGAGAATAAAAGCTTCTTACACTCAATTCTCTTATTTTTTAAAGAAATTGATATTCTGTTATAATCCAATGACTGTCTATCGCCATCATTAAAATATCTATTTATTCCAAACTCAGAAAACAAATTATCAATTCTTGAATTTTGACTCGAGGAACTATTGTCATTAAAACGTTTAAATACCCAAAACTCTTTCTGAAAGTTTAAGGAAAATGCACACATATGAAAAGAATCCGTACAAACCATGGTTGCACCATTCACAGCTGCTACAAATTCCTTTGGACCAGCATTATTAATCTCACCACCTTCTATTAATCTTGTTTCTTGTTCTGTAATTGGTAACACTACTATTTTAAGATTCATTTCTTTAGAAATATCTTGGATTTCCTTCATATGTTGAGCCATATTTCCCACAAAATAACAAAGTAAATATTTATCTGGCAAGCTTGAAGAAATATTATTCACTTCTTTAGAACAAATCTCCTTCCACTCTAAAGATGAAAGAAGAAGCGTCGGATCTAAAACAGTATCCACGGAACGTCTAATCATTTTACTGATGCATTTCGCTCCTTGCTGCTCTCTCATGGAAATATAACTAAAATCACTTAAGTATTTGCAGTAAATCTTATGGCACTTCTTAGGTATAGTATTCACGCCTATACTTGACGCATATGATATTTTTCTGTATCCCTTCGGTACAAAGTCTAGCAAATACGTCGACTCCAAATAGCCAGGATTCCATACCTGATCACTTCCAACCACAAAAGTATTATATTTTGATAAAATTATTTTTTTGTCAGAAGGTGAATTCAGGTTAATTTTTCTTATATTTTCATAACATTTGTCTATATTTCTATTCTTTTCCGGTGTCACACCACCCTCTTTTTTTATCTTCGATCTAAGCTTTTTTATTGCTTTTTTCACAAATAGTTTTGAACTGCAATATTTTCTAGAGTATAGAAAATCACATTTATATTTTTGGTTTATAATTTCATATAAAGCAATTGTCTGTAGATTTGTTCCATAATTTACGGATCTTCCCCAGCCAACCAAGAGAACTCTGTTATCCATTTAATACCACCTGACTTATTATACTGTTTTGTGTTCTGATCACTAGTCCAGAAGCCGACATTTATCCCTTAACATTCATTTGGCGAATCTATGCCCCAGCCAATCCGTCTTTTATTCCACGGATAAACGCCTTTCTTACTTCACCTTTGCTTCTAAAAACCCAAAGTATTCTTGTAAGTAAAACAAAAGGAAATGCTGTCCAATGAAAATAATTCTTATAATCTCTAACTAGCCAAAATCGATTGCGTGTCATATAGTACGTAGCAAATGGCGAATCTTCTCCGCTAGAAGATGCCCCAATTTTATGCCAAAGCTTAGCGTTTGGCACATAATTTACATTGATACCAGCCAAAGCTAATCTCACACAAAACTCTGTGTCCTCACAGTACATAAAATATTTCTCTTCTAAAATTCCAACTTTTTCAAATACTTCTCTTGGAATCATCATACAACATCCTGTAGCAAAAGTACATTTTTGAATTTTAGAATTCTTTGTGTCTTTTTCCCCGTCTTTTAGAATATATTTATTTTCTTTAGGGATATTGAGTTTTTTTCCG
>ENA-UEPJ01000986-UEPJ01000986.1-human-gut-metagenome-genome-assembly--contig:-NODE-986-length-36350-cov-11.592727_pt1 | contig 36350 bp, 36 predicted proteins | sample MGYA00242890_ERZ507896 | MGnify/ENA primary metagenome ERZ507896 (study PRJEB26167, sample SAMN06115508) | human gut metagenome | host: Homo sapiens | place: China:Qinghai | collected 2015-08-20... | reverse complement strand
CGTAACGGAGAGAGCCTGCTGGCTGATAATATGCAGGATGGTGTCCGGATTGCCCGTGATAATCCTGACAGCGGTGTGGTGGTAAGAATTGCCGGTGAAGGTCGTCCGTGGAATCCCGGTGCCATCACCGGTGGTCGCGTGTGGGGGGATATCCCGGACAGCAGCGTCCAGCCGGGAGCCGGAAATGGCGAACCGGTCACGGCAGAGGTGCTGGCACAGCGGCAGGCTGAAGAGGCCATCCGCCGTGAAACGGAACGCCGCGCAGATGAAATTGTCAGAAAAATGGCAGAGAACAAACCTGACCTGCCGGATGGCAAAACAGAGCAGGCTGTCAGGGAGATTGCCGGACAGGAGCGTGACCGGGCTGACATAACTGAACGGGAAGCCGCGCTGCCGGAGAGTGTGCTGCGTGAATCACAACGGGAGCAGGAAGCGGTCCGGGAGGTTGCCCGGGAAAATCTGCTGCAGGAGCGTCTGCAGCAGATGGAGCGGGATATGGTTCGTGACCTGCAGAAAGAGAAAACCCTGGGCGGAGACTGATACAGGAAGACACACGCTGATGACAACGGATAACACGAACACGACACGTAACGATTCACTGGCTGCACGGACCGATACCTGGTTGCAGTCATTTCTGGTCTGGTCACCCGGACAGCGGGATATCATCAAAACGGTGGCACTGGTGCTGATGGTACTGGACCACATCAATCTGATATTCCAGCTGAAGCAGGAATGGATGTTTCTGGCCGGGCGAGGAGCCTTTCCGCTGTTTGCCCTGGTGTGGGGGCTGAATCTGTCCCGTCATGCGCATATCCGGCAACCGGCCATTAACCGGCTGTGGGGATGGGGGATTATTGCCCAGTTCGCATATTATCTGGCAGGCTTTCCCTGGTATGAGGGGAATATCCTGTTTGCCTTTGCAGTGGCGGCACAGGTGCTGACGTGGTGTGAAACGCGCAGTGGGTGGCGTACAGCAGCGGCCATTCTTCTGATGGTCCTGTGGGGGCCTTTGTCCGGCACCAGTTACGGCATTGCCGGGCTGCTGATGCTGGCAGTCAGCCACCGGCTGTACCGGGCGGAAGACAGAGCGGAACGTCTGGCGCTGGTCGCCTGCCTGCTGGCTGTTATTCCGGCGCTTAACCTTGCCACCAGTGATGCAGCGGCGGTGGCCGGTCTTGTGATGACGGTGCTGACCGTTGGTCTGGTGTCGTGTGCAGGAAAATCATTACCCCGTTTCTGGCCCGGGGATTTTTTCCCGGTATTCTACGCCTGTCATCTGGCTGTGCTGGGCGTTCTGGCGCTGTGACGGGTGTGGTATCTTTGACCGTAACAGGATGATTCGTCAGAGGCAGAACACAGCATGACAGAGCAGAAGCGACCGGTACTGACACTGAAGCGGAAAACGGAAGGGGAGACGCCTGTCCGCAGCCGGAAAACCATCATCAATGTCACCACGCCACCAAAGTGGAAGGTGAAAAAGCAGAAGCTGGCCGAGAAAGCAGCCCGGGAAGCAGAGCTGGCGCAGGAACAGGCAGAGCTGGCCGGGATGAAGGCCGACTTTGAAGCGGGCAAAAAGAGCCTGCTGGACAACGGCGACAAGAACTTTGTCAATCCCAAGGAAAAGCTCTACGATCATTTTCCCCTCACCGTCCATCAGATGGACATCATCATCGGGGTACTGTTTGCACTGATCGCACTGTTCCTTGTGCTGGGGGTGACCCATACCAGCTTCTTCGGGCTGTTCGGAGGGTAAGTGCATTCCTTTTCTGCAGCAGGTGATTGCATTTCATCCGCAATATGCGTATAATTTAGGATAAAAGCTCTGCCGCACTGCGGCGGCAGGAAGAGGAGTGGTGATCTTGAAAAAGAAATGGCTCGCGGCGGCTCTGGCAGGCATTCTGCTGGCAGCTGCGGTTCTGAGCGGATGTGCATCGACAGAAAAGGCCAAACGGCTGCGCTTCGGTGTGGCTGGCGAGGGCGGCATCTACCGGGAGTTTGGTGAGCGGTTCGCAGCATTGGAAAACGAGACGGACAACGGGCAGGTAGAGCTGAAGGCTACCGCCGGTTCCGCAGCGAACCTGCGCCTGCTGACCGGCGAATACCTGCAGCTGGCCATTGCACAGGCAGACCTTGTGCAGGATGCCTATGACCAGACCGGCATCTTTGCCGACGAGGAGGAAAGCCGCGGCTTTGGCGCCGTGGCGGCGCTGTACACCGAGACCTGTCAGGTGGTGGTGCGGGCGGATTCCGACATCCGGTCCATTGAGGATCTGCACGGCAGGACGGTGAGCATTGGCGCGGAAGAATCCGGCTCGGAGCAGAACGCGCTGCAGATCTTATCTGCCTATGGTCTGAACGACAAGATGGTGAGCATGGTAAACCTGAACTATGAGGATGCCGCTGCCCAGCTGAAGGCGGGCAGGGTGGATGCCATCTTTATGACGGTGGGCGCGCCCAGCCCGGTGCTGACCGCTCTGGCAGGCGAGTGCGGCATCCGGCTGCTGAAGGTGGACGGTGCGGCGGCACAGCGCCTGATGAGCGCTTACAGCGCCTACAACACGGTCACGCTGCCGGCAGGCACCTATCCCGGCCAGACGGAGGAGGTGCAGACGGTGGGCGTGAAAGCCGTTCTGCTGGCCAGCAACGCGCTGCCTGCAAAGCAGGTGCAGCAGCTGACACAGCTTCTGTTCTCCAGCCGGGAAGGGCTGGAAGAGCAGCTGGGCATCCCGCTGGATCCGGAGGAAAACGCAGTAGAGGGCGTTGGCATCCCGTTCCATGCGGGCGCGGCCGCATACTATAAGGCGGCAGGAATTACGGTCGATCAAACGGCTGGGAACTGAGGGAAAGTAGAGCAATGAAGATCGAATTGGATATGTATCAGACACTGGCCGTTGCCGTGCTGGTGCTGATGCTGGGCAAATTTTTGCGGGCAAGGGTGCAGGTGCTGGAGCGCTTCTGCATTCCGGCCCCGGTCATTGGCGGCGTGCTGTTCGCCATTTTTACCTGCGTGTGCTATGTGACCGGCGTTGCCGAGTTTGCATTTGATGATATTCTAAAGGAAGTCTGCATGGTGATGTTCTTCACCTCAGTGGGCTTTCAGGCGAACCTCAAGGTGCTGAAAAGCGGCGGAAGAGCGATGATCGTGTTTCTGGGCGTGGTCATCGTGCTGATCGTCAGCCAGAACTTTGTGGCCGTGGGGCTGGCAAAGCTGCTGGGCGTGGATGCGCTGGTGGGCCTTTGCACCGGCTCCATCCCCATGGTGGGCGGCCACGGCACCGCCGGTGCCTTTGGCCCGGTGCTGGAGGACTTTGGCATTCAGGGGGCCACCACCCTGTGTACGGCAGCGGCCACCTATGGCCTGATCGCAGGCAGCATGATGGGCGGCCCCATCGGCAAGATGCTCATTGAGCGGCACAACCTGCTGGCCACGGTGGTGCCGGAGGATGACAGTCTGCTGGTGGAAGAAGAAATGAAGCACGAGCGCCACACTACCATGTACCCGGCGGCAAGCTTTCAGCTGATCGTCGCCATGGGCATCGGCACGGTGCTGTCCAGACTTCTGAGCCTGACGGGCATGACCTTCCCCATCTATATCGGTGCCATGATCGCGGCGGCAATCATCCGCAATGTGGGCGAATACAGCGGCCAGTACACCGTGTATATGGGCGAGATCAACGATATTGGCGGCATCTGCCTTTCGCTGTTCCTGGGCATGGCGATGATCACCCTGAAGCTGTGGCAGCTGGCAGAGCTGGCCCTGCCGCTGATCGTGCTGCTGGCCGGGCAGACCCTGTTCATGATTTTGTATGTGGTGCTGGTGGTGTTCAACATCATGGGCCGCGACTACGATGCGGCGGTCATCGTATCCGGTACCTGCGGCTTTGGCATGGGCGCAACGCCCAACGCCATGGCCAACATGCAGGCCATCTGCGATAAATATTCGCCCTCGGTCAAGGCGTATCTGCTGATCCCGCTGGTGGGCAGTCTGTTTGCGGACTTCCTGAACAGTCTGGTCATTACGGTGTTCATCAATTTTATCTGAGTGTATCTGGCGGTCCGGGCGGAGAGCCGCACCGGGAAAGGAGACGTGCAATGTCGCTTTATCACCATCTGAAAACGTGGCTCGGAAAAAAGCAGGAGCATCCCCATGAGGAAGAAACCGTGGCCGTGCCGGAGATCCATACCGGCAAGGTGGCACATCATACGGATGCAGACGGCACTCCGGCGGCAGATAAGCCGATCCACTATGATAACGTAGCTATCCCGGAAGTGCATATCCACCCGAGACGCAAATAACCCTGATTGTTAAAAAAGAATAGTTCCACGCCGGACAGCCCGGAGCGAATGCGCAGGCTGTTCCGAATCACAGGAAGCAGAAAAGCTCCCGTCCATCATCAGGACGGGAGCTTTTTTGCTTGCGGTAAGATCAGCGGCTTAGAGGAACACGTACTTGAGGATGAACAGCACGGTCAGCACGTACATCAGCGGGCTGATCTTCTTTTCCTTGGCCTTGCCGGTGACGACGTTGATGATGGTCCAGGAAATGACGCCGATGGCGATGCCCTCAGAGATGCTGTAGGCAGTGGGCATGGCCAGAATGGTGAGGAAAGCGGGGATGCCCTCGCTGGGGTCGTTGAAGTCGATCTTGACGGCAGAGCCCATCATGTAGAAGCCCACGATGATCAGGGCGGGAGCCGTTGCAAAGGACGGGATGGTGAGGAACAGCGGGCTGAAGATGGTGGCCAGCAGGAACAGGATGCCGGTGGTCATAGCGGTCAGACCGGTGCGGCCGCCCTCGGTGACGCCGGAAGCGCTCTCCACGAAGGTGGTGGTGGTGGAAGTGCCCAGCACAGCGCCTGCGCAGGTGGCGATGGAGTCGGCCATCAGTGCGCCCTTGATGTGGGGCAGCTTGCCGTCCTCGTCCAGCATGTCGGCCTTGGAGGCAACACCGATCAGGGTGCCCAGCGTATCGAACAGGTCAACGAACAGGAAGGAGAACATGACGGCAAAGAAGTTCAGGATGCCAACGCCGGAGAAATCGGTCTTGAACACCTGACCAAAGGTCTTGCCCAGCGCGGAGAAGTCGAAGCTGACGAAGGCGGTGGGAATGACGGAGTACATGCCTGCGTCGGGGTTGGGAACATAGATGCCGGCGATCTCGCAGAGGATGCCCAGCACCCAGGTGATGAGGATGCCGTACAGGATGCCGCCCTTGACCTTCTTTACCAGCAGGATGGCAGTGATCACGATACCCAACAGGGCAAGGATCGCGCCCATGCCCACGCTGGAGAAGGTCTCGCCCTTGAAGTGCTGGTAGGTAACGAGGGTGGAATCGCTGTTGACGATCAGCTTTGCGTTCTGCAGACCGACAAAAGCAACGAACAGGCCGATGCCCACGCTGACGGCGCTCTTCAGGGTCATGGGAATGGCGTTGAAGATGCCCTCACGGACATTGGTGAGGGACAGCACGATGAAGATGATGCCCTCCACAAAGACGGCCATCAGGGCCAGCTGCCAGCTGTAACCCATGGTGAGAACGACCGTGTAGGAGAAGTAGGCGTTCAGGCCCATGCCGGGTGCCAGTGCAAACGGATAGTTGGCAAGCAGAGCCATAAGCGCAGTTCCAACAAAGGATGCCAGCGCGGTGGCGATCAGAACAGCCTCGGAATCCATGCCCGAGGCGGACAGGATATTGGGGTTGACCGCAAGGATGTAGGCCATGGTCATGAAGGTGGTGATACCAGCCATGATCTCGGTCTTGGCATCGGTGTGGTTTTCTTTCAGATGAAAGATGTTTTCTAACATGAAGAACCTCCTGATTTTAAATAAGAAGCCGTTTTCATAAACACAGCACACCGCCTGAAGGGGGTTGCCCGCATCCGTTCGGCACACCCTGCTTATAAACACAGCTCCCAAAACATCCCGCCGGTGCGTGCGGCGGGAAAGAACAAAGGCTATTGTAGCATGTTCCGCCTGGATTTGTCCACAAAATAAACACACTTTTTTCATTTTCTGTCCAAAAATCGCAAATGAGTATGACTTTAAACGTTTCCGGGAGATTTGCCACAGGTTTCGCGTGGAAAAATACACTGCTTTCAAAAAATGACAGGATAATGTTGTTTAAAATACAACTTTGCTATACTGCAGGGATTTTTGCAAATCAAATATACTGTTCGGCCCTGAAAAAGTACACCCTGTCGGAATGCGGCAGACGGTGGTATCCTTTTGCCATAGCCCAGCACATCGGGGCAGAAAGGAGCTGATACCCACACCATGGGGCAGATAAAACAGGCCAAAGGGCTGGAAAGCCTGAGCCGGGCCACCGACACCCTGAGCACCCTGCTGGCGCAGGAGGTACGGGAGCTGAATGCCCGCCAAAAGGCAGCAAAGAAAACGGGCGCGGCAGACGGCAGCACCATCAAAGGCCTCAAGGAGGCCACGGCGGTGCTCAAGGATCTGGCCGCTGTGGCCAAGACCCTGAACGATCAGGGCACGCAGACAGAGGGCACAGGATGCGGCGTGGTGATCCTGCCGCCCGTGGAGGAAGAAACATGAGCACACAGGAAGCAAGAGCGCCGGTGGTCTGGCGGCCACAACCCAGACAGGCCGAGTTCATGCGCCGCCCGGAGCCGGAAGCGCTGTACGGCGGTGCGGCAGGCGGCGGAAAAAGCGATGCACTCATCATTGAAGCGCTGCGGCAGGTGCATATCCCACACTACCGGGCGCTGATCCTGCGCAAGACCTACCCGCAGCTTTCCGATCTGGTGGACAAAAGCCAGATGTACTACCGCAGGGCTTTTCCGCAGGCGCAGTACAATGCCACCACCCATGTGTGGAACTTCCCCAGCGGGGCAAAGATCTATTTTGGCTCCATGCAGTATACCAAGGACCGCACCAACTATCAGGGCAAAGCCTTTGATTTTATCGGCTTTGACGAGCTGACCCACTTTGAATGGGAAGAGTACAGCTACATGATGAGCCGCAACCGTCCCACCGGCCCGGGCACCCGGGTGTACATGCGGGCCACCACCAATCCCGGCGGCATCGGCCACGGGTGGGTGAAGGCACGGTTCATCACGCCGGCACCGCCCGGTACGCCCATTGTGGAGGAACACACAGTCAGGCTGCCGGACGGCACCGAGCAGAAGCTGCAGCGCTCGCGGGTGTTCATCCCGTCCAGCATCTTTGATAACCCCGCCCTGCTGGCCAACGATCCCGGCTACCTTGCAAGCCTTGCCAGCATGCCGGAGGCGGAAAAGCAGGCCCTGCTCTATGGCAGCTGGGACAGCTTCAGCGGTCAGGTGTTCACCGAGTGGCGCAACGACCCGGCCCATTATCAGGATCAGCGCTGGACGCATGTGATCGCACCCTTCACCATCCCGAAGCACTGGACCATCTACCGGGGGTTCGATTTTGGCTTCTCGAAGCCCTTCTCGGTGGGGTGGTACGCTGCGGATGAGGACGGGCGGCTCTACCGTATCCGGGAACTGTACGGCTGCACGGGCCGCCCCAACGAGGGCCTGCGTATCGACCCGGTGGAACAGGCCCGGCGCATCCGGGAGGCAGAGCAGAACGACCCTCTGCTGCGGGGCAGGGTGATCCACGGCATTGCCGACCCGGCCATCTTTGATGAGAGCCGCGGCGAGAGCATTGCTGCCATGATGGAGCGGGCACCCGGCTTTTTGCACTGGGCCCCCGGCGACCACACCCGTCTGGCCGGAAAGATGCAGTTCCACTACCGGCTGAACTTTGACACGGACGGCAGGCCGATGCTGCAGGTCTTCAACACCTGCAAACACTTCATCCGCACCATCCCGAACCTTGTGTACGATGAGAGCAATGTGGAGGACATCGACACCCGGCAGGAGGATCACATCTACGACGAATGCCGCTATGTGCTGATGGAAAACCCCATCAGTCCGCCCTGCCGCTGTGCTGCGCCGCCCCTGCAGGACGACCCGCTGGAGCTGCACAAACAGGCAAGATTTTACAGAATTTAAAGGAGAAACGCGATGGACGATTATGAGAACGAGAGCCTGCCGGTGGGCGAAGCACAGGTGGCCGAGGCCATGCAGACGCTGCAGCGCTACAAGGCGGGCAAGGCCGCACTGGACAAGCGCATTGTGGACAACGAGCTGTGGTTCCGCATGGGCCACTGGAAGAATTACCAGAACCCCATGATGCCCGGCAAGGCCCAGCCCTCCAGCGGATGGCTGTTCAACAGCATTGCCAACAAGCATGCGGACGCCATGGACAACTACCCGGAGCCCAACGTGCTGCCCCGGTCGGCAGATGACGAGGACACCGCACGGGCACTTTCCAGCGTATTGCCGGTGGTGTTGGAACAGGCCGACTACGAGCAGGTGTACAGCGACTGCTGGTGGCGCAAGCTCAAGACAGGCACCGGCGTGACCGGCATCTTCTGGGACCCGGCAATGCGCGGCGGCATCGGCGACATTGCGGTGCGCAGCGTGAACCTGCTGATGCTCTACTGGGAGCCGGGCGCAGCAGATATTCAGGCGTCGCCGGACTTTTTCAGCCTGAGTCTGGAGGATACGGCCCAGCTGAGCGCCCGGTATCCGCAGCTGCGGGGCCGCACCGCCAGTGTGCTGGATGTGCCCCGGTACATCCACGATGAAGGGCAGGATACCAGCACCAAGAGCGTGGTGGTGGACTGGTACTATAAGCGACCGGATGCCAGTGGACGCATGGTGCTGCACTACTGCAAGTTCTGCAACGGCGTGGTGCTGTACGCCAGCCAGAACGACCCGGCGCTGGCAGAAAGGGGCCTGTACGACCACGGACAGTACCCCTTTGTATTTGACCCGCTGTTCGTGGAGGAGGACAGCCCGGCGGGCTTTGGGTACATCGATGTGATGAAGGACTGCCAGACGGCCATTGACAAGATGAACCATGCCATGGACGAGAACGTGCTGCTGAGTGCAAAGCAGCGGTATGTGCTCAGCGACACGGCAGGGGTCAACGAGGAAGAGCTGGCCGATTTCAGCCGGGACATCGTGCATGTGGTGGGCCGTCTGAACGACGACAGCTTCCGTCCCCTGCAGACGGCCGGCCTGCAGGGCAACAGCCTGAGCTACCGCCAGAGCCGCATTGAGGAGCTGAAGGAGATCAGCGGCAACCGGGATATGACGCAGGGCGGCACCGCCGGCGGTGTGACCGCTGCCAGCGCCATTGCGGCCTTGCAGGAGGCAGGCTCAAAGCTTTCCCGCGATATGCTCAAGAGTGCCTACCGCGCCTTTGCCAAGCAGTGCTACCTGATTATCGAGCTGATGCGCCAGTTCTACGACGAGCAGCGGGTGTTCCGCATCGTGGGCGAGAGCGGCGAGAACCGGTTCGTGCCCTTCTCGGCGCAGGCACTGCGGGCTGTGCCCGGCGGCAGCGTGGGCGGCGTGGAGCTGGGCAGCCGGGAACCGGTCTTTGACATCGTGGTCAGTGCCGCCAAGAAGAGCACCTTCAGCCGCCTTTCCCAGAACGAGACCGCAAAAGAATGCTATCAGCTGGGCTTTTTCAAGCCGGAGAATTCCGATGCCGCCCTTGCGGCACTGGACATGATGGATTTTGAAGGTATTGAGAAGGTGCGCCAGCGGGTGCGGCAGAACGGCACCCTTGCCCAGCAGCTGGCACAGCTGCAGGACCAGATGGTGCGGATGGCGGCGGTGATCGAGATGCAGGGCAGCGGCCAGAGCGATGCCGATGGCCTGACCCGCAGTGTGAGCAGCGCGTTCACGCAGAAAAACGGGCAGGCTGCAGCCACAAAGCTGGCGGGCCTTGGCAGCGCACTGCCGGTGGCCGCTGTTGCAAGAGCCATGGATCTACATTGAAAAGGAGGTGAATTTTTATGATGAAGGTTGTTTACAGCGAAATGGATACCCCGGCCGGGATCAGCTGCCGGTTGGAAGCTGCCGGTCACGCAGGCTATGCGCCTGCCGGGCAGGACATCGTGTGCGCCGGTGCCAGCACCGTGATGCAGGGGCTTGTGTGTCTGCTGGCAGGCGAAGAAAGTGCCCGCAGCGATGCCTTTGACGAGCCGGACGGCCCGCGTCTGGCGGTGCAGGCAGACGCGCCCTGCGCAGAATGGGTGCAGGGTGCCTTTGAACTGGCCAAGGCCTGCTTTGCACTGCTGGCTGAGCGCTACCCGGAGAATGTCCGCTTTGCGGATGTGAGCCGCCGGGGCGAGAAGAGCATGATGGATCTGCAGCTGTTTGCAAATGAAGGCGGCGATGCCGCTCCTGCTCCCCCGGCCCTGAGCGAAGCACAGACCCGGCAGGCAGTCGCTTCCGGCACCATGAAGCCCGGTGAAGCCGCCCCTGCCGTGACCGCTGCGCCCCAGCCGGAACCGGAAGCCCGGCCTGAGCCGCCCGTTCAGCGCCCGGAGCTGCCGCCGCTGTCCGGCCTTGCCCGCAGCACCCGGACGGCAGTGCAGGGCCTGCACGCCCGCTGGGCGGCAGAAGAAGCGGCCATGCGCCGCAGCCAGCCGGACTTCAATTTGCAGAAGGAACTGCGCAGCCCGGAAATGCGCCGTCTGATGCAGCTGCCCGGGATGCGGGTGCAGGACGCCTACCGCCTGACCCATTACGACGAAAACCTGCGCACCGCTGCACAGGCGGTGGAACAGGGGGTGGTGGAGCGGATCCAGCAGCGTGCCGCACGGCCCACCGAAAACGGCATCCGTCCCGGCGGTGCGGCCACCGTCCGCCCGGACGTTGCCAGCATGACCCGCGCCCAGCGCGAAGCACTGGAACGCCGTGTGCTCCACGGAGCACAGATCGAACTGTAACGTTTTGACAAGAGAAAGGAACCAGACTATGAACCACACTTTCAACATCCAGCTGTTTGCCGAGAACCTGAACACCACTGCGACCATGTCGCAGGAAATGAAGACCTTCTATGAGAAGCGTCTCATCGATCAGGCTGAGCCGCGTCTGGTGCACGACCAGTTTGCGGACTACTACCCGGTGCCCCAGAACGGCGGCAAGACCATCGAGTTCCGCAAGTATGACAGCCTGCCCAAGGCGTCTACTCCGCTGACTGAGGGCGTGACCCCCAATGGTCAGGCCCTGAACGTGACCACCATCACCAGTGACCTGCACCAGTACGGCGGCTGGACCCCGCTGACCGATGTACTGCAGATGACTGCCATCGACAACAATGTGGTGCAGGCCACCCGCGTGCTGGCAAGTCAGGCGGGCCGCACCATGGACAGCATCACCCGCGATGTGCTGGCAGGCGGCACCAACGTCATCTATGCGCCCAAGCTGGCGGCAGACGGTGCCGAGACTGCGGTGACCAGCCGCAAGGCGCTGGACAAGACCTGCACCCTGACCCCGAAGCTGTTCTTCCAGGCGGCGGCACAGCTGGGTGCCATGAATGCGGACCCCATCGGCGACAGCTACATCGCCATCATCCACCCCTATGCCGCCTACGACCTCAAGACCAGCAAGGAGTTCATTGAGGTGCACAAGTACGCCGACCCGGACACCATGTTCCGTGGCGAGATCGGCAAGCTGGGCAATATCCGCTTCATCGAGACCAGCGAGGCCAAGATCTGGAAGGATGACACCTGCCCCACCGGTCTGGCTGTGTTCGGCACGCTGGTGCTGGGTGCCCATGCCTACGGTGTTACCGAGCTGGAGGGCGGCGGTCTGGAGCACATCGTCAAGCAGCTGGGCTACGGCGACGACCCGCTGAACCAGCGCGCTTCCGTGGGCTGGAAGGGCATGCGTGCGGCAGAGCGTCTGGTGGAGCAGTACATGGTGCGCATCGAGAGCGCATCCAGCTATTCCGCTTCGGCTGCTGCCAACTGAGGAGGTGTGAACCATGGCTGAAAAGAAAAATGTGCGTATCCGGCTGTTCAAGGACAACAGCCGCTACAAGGGCGACCTGTTCGTCAGCGTCAACGGCGTGAACTATAAGATCCGCCGGGGCGTGGAGGTGGAAGTGCCGCCTGAGGTGGCTGAGGTGCTGGAGCACAGCCAGATGCAGGACGAGCTGACCGCCGCCCGCATCGCGGCAGCGGAAAACGCCGCACAGTAATCTGAAGAAAGGAAGCCCGGCTGGGAGCAGCTGCCCGGCCGGGCTTTTTCAGAAAAGGAGTGAGATCTATGACTGTAGGACAGGCGCTGGAGCGCGCCGAAGAGCTGCGCCCGGGCAGCCGCATTGCACTGTCCACCCGGCAGGCGTGGCTGCGGGAGGCAGATGCCATGCTGCGGGAACGCTTTTTCAAACACAGCATCACGGATGCCTACGACGATGTGGGCGCAGACCTTGCATGGGACGACAGCCTGCAGGATGAAGATGTCCTGCTGGCTCCGGCACCCTTTGACGCAATGTATCCCCACTATCTGTGTGCCATGACCGATGCGGCCCTTGGGGAGACCGACCGCTATGCCGGGGAACAGGCGCAGTACAACAGCATTCTGGCCGACCTTGCGGCGTGGCTGCGGCGCACCTATCCGCCGCTGACCGCCGTTCAGTGGCGCTGGTAAGGAGGTGGTGGATATGGTCCTTGCAAACCGGACAAAGCTTGCAAACAGCCGCAGCCTTGTGCGGGTGTTCGGCGGGCTGAACGAGACCTACGCCTGCTCGGAAGCAGAGTACAGCGCGGGTGTGAATTTTTCGGCAAGGGATTTTCCCGCCCTGAGCACCCGCAAGCCCCGCCGGAAGCTGCACGCACTGACCGGCCTGAACGGCATGTACCACCTGAACGGTCTGCTGACCATCTGCGGGAAGGATATCATTTATACCCCGGACGATGCCGGGGCTGACACGGTGAGCTGCACGGATGCAGTATCCGACAGCCGCAAGGCGCTGGTAGGCATCGGCACAAAGATCCTGATCTTTCCGGACAAGCTGGCCTTTGATACGGCGGACGGCAGCGTTTCTGCGCTGGGCGCAGTATGGAAGGCAGAGGGCCAGAGCGTACAGTTTACGCCCTGTGATGCTGCGGGCAAGACCTATCAGCCAGACAGCTATGGCAGGGAGGAACCGGAAAAGCCCGCAGACGGGCAGCTGTTTTTAAAGGTGGAGGATGAGGAACACCCGTGGAGCAGCACTGGCACGCTGGAGGTGTACAGCACATCCTCCGGCAACTGGACGGCAGTGCCGCTGGACTATTGCCGCATTACGGCAGCAGGCGCACAGAAGCTGTTTGCCCAGTGGGACACCGTGACGGTGTCGGGCACGGCGGCGCAGCAGGCAGGGATGTGGGAAGAACTGAACGGCGATCTGGTGGTGTATGATCTGCTGGAAAACGGCCTGCGGGTGAAGGTGACACCGAAGGGTGAATGCTTTTACGGCACACTGGTGCAGGGCGCGGACAGTGCCCGGTGGACCAGTCTGGACGGCAAAGAGACCCGCAGCTTTGCGGTGAGCACGCCGGTGCGGATGGAACGCCGCGTGCCGGATCTGGATTACATCACCGAGTGCGACAACCGGGTGTGGGGCTGCAGCAGCAAGGAAAACGTGATCTATGCCTGTAAACTGGGCGACCCCACCAACTGGTTCTCCTACCGGGGCATCGCAGCGGACAGCTATGCCGTCACGGTGGGCAGCGATGGGGCGTTTACCGGAGCGGCCACCTGCATGGGTTATGCGCTGTTTTTTAAGGAGAACACCCTGCACAAGCTCTACGGCTCCAAGCCCTCGGACTTTCAGCTCACATCCCTGCGCTGCAGGGGCGTGGCTAAAAACGCGGCCCGCAGCCTGTGCGTGCTGAATGAAACGCTGTATTATCTTTCGCCGGACGGCGTGATGGCATGGGACGGCAGCATCCCCACCAAGGTGTCCGGTGTGCTGGATTCGGGACGCCTTTCCAACGTACAGAGTGCAGTGGGCGGCGCGCTGGATGGCCGGTATTACCTGCACGTTGCCCGCGCGGCAGCGGGGGAAGGTGTGGCAAGGCTGCTGGTCTATGATACGGAACGTGCACTCTGGAGCGAGGAGGATGTCTGCTCCTACGAAATGACCAGCACCGGCGGACAGCTTTACCTGTGGGACGGTCAGGCCCTGTGGGCCGCAGACCCCAGCCGCGAGACCGACTGGCAGAGCACGGACGGCGTGGAGGAAAAGCTGAACTTTGAACTGGTCACGGGAGACATTGGTCTGGACGGTGCAGAGGACCGGTATCTTTCCCGGCTGACGCTGCGGCTGGATGCCGAATGCGGCAGCACGGTGACGGTGGCGGCAAGCTATGACGGAGGCCCCTGGGAAACGGTGGCGGAGCTGGCGGCGCAGAATGTGCGCCGGAGCTACGATATGCCGTTCGTTCCCCGGCGGCACGGTACATTGCGGCTGCGCCTGAAGGGCAGGGGACAGATCACCCTGCGCAGCATTGCAAAAACGGTGGCCGCTGCCAAAGGCGGCATTACAGGCGGGGAGGTGTGAAAAATGGCAAGCGTAATGGGCATCAATAAGATCGGTCTGCCCAAGCTCAGTGAGAACATGGACCCGGAGGACGCCCGCGCACTGCGCAGCTACCTGTACCAGCTGCAGGAACAGCTGCAATATGTGCTGAGCAATCTGGATACCGAAAACATGTCAGAGGAACTGCGTACCAGACTGCAGGATCTGTAAGAAAAGGAGTTTTTATGGCAAACAAAAAGAAACAGGACGAAGCGCTTGCTGCGGTGCAGGCACAGACGGAGGAAAATGGTCTGTCGGCGGCGCAGAGCAGTTATTCGACTGCGGGACTGGGCAGCCGCTCGGAGGTGGAAAATGCACTGGCAAATGCCAGCTATAAGCCCAGTCAGACGGTGACGAGTGCAGAGAATGCCCTGAAGGAATGGCAGACGAACCGCCCCGACGACTACGAGAGCCGCTATCAGGACAAGATCGACCAGCTTCTGGGCCAGCTGCTGCAGCGCGGGAGCTTCCAGTACAGCTACACCAAAGACCCGCTCTACCGTCAGTACGAGCAGAACTATCTGCAGAACGCCCACAACGCCAGTGCGGATGCTGCGGCACAGGCGGCAGCACTGACCGGAGGCTACGGCTCCAGCTATGCCGCAAGTGTGGCGCAGCAGGCATACCAGCAGCAGATCGGCGCGCTGAGCAGTGCCATCCCTACGCTGTACAGTCTGGCGCTGGACACCTATACCAGCGGCGGCAACGAACTGGTGAGCCAGCTGGACCAGCTGAACAGCAGCGAGCAGGATGCGCAGCAGCTGTACAACGACCGGCTGTCGGATTACTACACCCAGCTGCGGCAGAAGGGCGAAGCCTACAACAATGCATATGCGCAGGACTACGGGCAGTATCAGGACTACCTGAACCAGCTGGGCACGCTGCACGACTACTACAGCGCACAGGAACAGCAGCAGGCAGCACGGCGCCAGCAGGCGTTCAACAATGTGGTGACTGTACTGGGCGTACTGGGCGATGCGGTGCAGATCGCCCTCAGCGGCACCACGGGTCTGGGTTCCATGGTCAGCGGACTGCTGAACACCGGCTACAACATCTATTCCGGCAACCGCCAGTACGAGGCAGACCGTGCCGACACCCAGTGGAACCAGCAGCTGCAGGAGCGGCAGTATCAGGACAGCCTGAAGCAGCAGCTCTATGAAAATGAGGCCAGCGAGCGGGAATATCAGGACAAGCTCAATCAGCAGAAATTCAACAACGATATCACCAGCCAGAAGCTGAACATTGCAATGGGCGAGTGGAATCTGAAAAAGAACAATGCGGCCCAGAAGGCCAGCCGGGCGGGCAGTGCGGCATCCGGCAGTGCGGCATCCGGCAGCGCGGGCAGCGGCAGCTCTTCCGGTACGGCCAACCGCAGCACAAGCAGCGCCACCCGTCTGGGCAGCGACACCTCTCGGAACGTGACGGTGCCCTACATGGCGATGCTGATGCGCAGTCAGGGCAAAAATGATACCAGCATCAGCAGTGCGCTGCGCAGGGATGGCTATTCCAGTGCAGAGATCGCGCAGATCCTGCAGCAGATGAAGCGCTGACTGCAATAAAGAAAAAGCGCTGAACAAAAAAGCATGTGCAGACCCCGGGAAACCACAGTTTTCCAAAGGGCCTGCACATGCTTTTTTAACAGAAAATATTGGCACGGGGGCAGAGTCTCACTGGGCACCCCGCCAAATAAAAAATCCGCCGATGCAAAGCATCAGCACAGCAGTTGTCTTGGTAGACATTCCTACTGATTGGAACCCGCAGGCTAACCAACAGCCCACTGGGCTGTTGGTTGCTCTGCCGCTGACGCGTCAGAGCCGCCTTGTTCGAGCCCCACTGGGCACCTTGCCAAATAAAAAAATCCACCGATGCAAAGCATCAGCGGATTTTTTGGTGGGGTGCCCAGTGGGACTCGAACCCACGGTCTCCAGATCCACAATCTGGCGCGTTAACCGACTACGCTATGGGCACCACATAGATGCGCCCGAAGGGACTCGAACCCCCGGCCCACTGCTTAGAAGGCAGTTGCTCTATCCACCTGAGCTACGGGCGCACGTTGTTATCCCATTGGGTTCCTTTATGGCGGCAGCTGTGTGTCGGCACACGCTGCGAGAAGTATAATACCATATGGCCCCCATTCTGTCAAGCATAAAATGCAAAATTCTTTTTTCTTTTTTCAAAACCTGCCAGACCCGGCCTTTACAGCAGCCACATGCCCGCATAGCCCAGTGCAAAACCCAGCACAGCTCCGCCGACGACATCCCGGATGTGATGCACGCCGGTCAGCACCCGGCCGATGCAGATGAGCACGGTGATGCCCACCATCGCCCAGCCGGCTTTCGGGTAGAAGTACATCCACACCATGGCCAGCACGGCGGCGCTCAGCGCATGACGGGAGGGAAAGGAATGTCCCTTTGTTTCCTTGCGGCGCAAGGGCTCAAAGCCGGGCTGCTCATAGGGGCGGGGCAGATTGAGCTTATCGCGCAGGATGGTGCCGCCCCAGAAGGTGAACCCAGGCACGAACACCGCACGCGCAATGGTCACCATAAAGTCCAGCGCAGCCTGACTGCCCAGCAGATGGAACAGCCGGACATTCAGCAGGCAGAGCAGCACGGGGTAGCATACAAAGGGGATGAGCGGCAGCCAGCGGTCCAGCGCCACCACACAGCGGCTGACAGCGGGGTGGGCATCCATCCAGCTGTGCAGGGCGTGATAATGTTCTGCAGTCAAAACAGATCCCTCCGCATCAGGTCGGAATTTTTACAACGGGCAACAGGTCAAAAACAGGTATCCAGATAGTTTTCCACATCAAAGGGTTCCGGGGTGGAATCCTTGCGCAGATACAGCGGATGATGGGGATGTCCCTTTTTGCTGCGCCGGCCAAAAGTGACCCATGGAATCTCCCTTTCCCGGGTCAGGGCGACCATTTCCCGCATCAGGCTGGGCAGGTAGTCCCGTTTTTCGATCAGGGTGCCCCATGCCGCCCACATGGTGGGCTCGGTCTGGGCCAGAACTGCCCGGAGCCAGCGCAGATTTTCGTCGCACAGGGCGCGATCCGGCACGCGGTCCATATCATTTGGGTCGGTGGCGCGCTGGGGATATACATTGAACATGATCCAGCTGTCAAAGCCGTTGGCGGCGGCAAGACGCTCCACACTTTTCAGGGTAGGGTCCAGTGCGCCGGGCTGTGCGGTGCTGGGGTTGATGCCGATGCACACCAGCGGGTGCCGGCCCACACGGCCCAGCACGTAGCGGTAGGGCTGGTATGTATGGGGCTCGTAATACCAGATGCCGCCGGGGTATTCGTCGGCCTTGAGAACGGGGATCTGTTCGGTCTGCATGGGTGAGCTGCTCCTATCATCAATTACTTTCTATTATCGTACCTGAAAGTGCAGGATAAATCAACTCTTTTGTACGGAAAATCCTCCCATAAAATCAAATTTCATGGTATACTGAAGCAGGACGCTGCGGCAGCTGGCTGCAGCGCATTGCAGCTGAAAAAAAGGAGCAACTATGCTGGAAGATTACAAGAACGCACTGAAGAGCGGCCAGCGTGCTTACCGCGCCTGCGTGGCGCGCGGCCAGTCGCCGTATCTGGCGGTGCTGGACGATATTCTGGTCAATGTGAACATCGTGGCGCAGGAGCCGCTGGGCCTTGTGGAGATCCCGGCGGAAAGCATCGTCGGCACAAAGACCAGCGGCCGTCACACCGCCTTTGCACCGAACTTTATGCCCCTGCTGGAGCCGGACACCGAGTTTGCAGGCAAGTGGTCGAACCTCTGCGATGCGCATTTGGACGAGGGCATCCACACCCCCATCATCGCCTATGAGTTCCTGAACAAATTCTATGTGCAGGAAGGCAACAAGCGGGTATCGGTGCTCAAGTATTTTGATGCGGTCAGGATCGCGGGCACAGTCACGCGGCTCGTCCCGGAACGGAACGACAGTCTGGAAAACCGTATCTACTACGAATTTCTGGATTTTTACAAGCTCTCCAAGGTCAACGATGTGCATTTCTCCCGTCTGGGGGGTTACGCAAAATTGCAGACGCTGGTGTGCAAGGCCAGCGGAGAAAGCTGGACGGATGATGATCGGTTGAGCTTTTCCTCCTTCTATACCATGTTCCGCCAGCAGTTTCTGGCTCTGGGCGGCGGCGGACTGAATCTGACTGCCGGCGATGCCATGCTGGTGTATCTGTCGGTCTACCGTTACGCGGACGCCTGCGAGAGCACGCCCAGCCAGATGAAGCAGAATCTGGAAAAGCTGTGGGATGAGGTGAAGGTACTCACCGAGCCGCAGGCTGTGGCCCTTTCGCTGGAGCCGAAGCAGGGCCCCGGCGAACCGCTGCTGGCAAAGCTGAACATCTTTACAAAGCCCAGCGAGCTGAAGGTGGTGTTCCTGCACGAGCACAACGCCGAAAACAGCGCATGGGTGCGCGCCCACGACAAGGGCATCGAAGCGCTGCAGCAGGCGTTCCCGGACCGGGTATTCATCACCCGCAAAGAGAACATTGAGCCCGAGGTGGACGCGGAGCAGGTGCTGGAGGATGTGGCCCACGACAATGCCGATGTGGTGTTCACCTCAAGTGCTCGGATGCATACCGCCTGCCTGAAGGTGGCGGCCCAGCACCCCAAGACCCGCATCCTGAACTGTTCGCTCAACGCGCCGCATCCGCTGGTGCGCACCTACTATCCCCGCATGTATGAAGTGACCTATCTGCTGGGAATGCTGGCCGGCGTGATGGCAAGGACTGACCGTGTGGGCTATGTAGCGGCAAACCCGGTGTATGGCATCCCGGCGGCGGTAAATGCCTTTGCGCAGGGCCTGAAGACTGTGCGGCCGGAGGCAAAAGTGGTGCTGCGCTGGGCCTGCCTGCAGGACCCGGCGCACCCGCTGGATTTCTCCGACCGGCAGGATGTGGAGATCTTCTATGCCCGGGATAACCGCGAGCCGGAAGGCACCCACCGGGATTACGGCCTTGTGCGCCGCATGCCGGACGGCAGTTTGCAGCCGCTGGGCCTGCCCGTGTGGCGGTGGGACACGTTTTATATCGAGATCGTGCGTTCCATTTTTGACGGTGCATGGGACAGCGATGCTGCCGGTGCCCGGGCGGTGAATTACTGGTGGGGCATGCGCAGCGGTGCAGAGGAGATCGATTACAGCAAAGACCTGCCCGCAGGCACCCTGCAGCTGCTGGATCTGATGGAAAAGATGCTGCACGAGGATGATCTGCGCATCTTCCCGGAAGATCTGTTCGCGCAGGGGCATGTGCTGCACTCGCCGGAAGCCACCCTCTACAGCCCCAAGGAGCTGATGGAGATGGACTGGCTGGACGAATGCGTGGAAGGCGGACTGCCCCACTACGATGAGCTGGATGTCAAAACCCATACGCTGATGTCCATTAACGGTCTCAACACCCTGAAAGGATTTGTAAAATAAGCGGCCCGCGGCCGAGAGAGAATGGAGCAAACCTGAAGTGAAAATTCTTGCAATTTCGGATGTGCCATCCAAAGCGCTGTGGGATTACGGTACCCGGGAACATCTGGAGGGGATAGACCTGATCCTTTCCTGTGGAGACCTGCCGCAGAAGTATCTGGAATACCTTACAAACTTTACAGCAGCCCCTATTTTGTATGTCCACGGCAACCACGACGGCAGCTACCGCGAAAATGAGCCCGGCGGCTGCATCTGTGTGGACGACAGCGTTTATGTGTGGAAGGGCCTGCGCATCATGGGGCTGGGCGGCAGTATCCGCTACAATAACCGGGAGGACAGCTTTCAGTATACGGAACGGGAAATGCGCCGCCGTGCGCACAAGCTCTCGCGCAGGGCTCATCAGGTGGGCGGCATCGATCTGCTGCTGACTCATTCGCCGGCAGCGGGCCTGAATGATGATACAGACCGCGCCCACAAGGGGTTTGAATGCTTCAACGATCTGATGGACGAATACGAGCCGCAGTGGTTCGTACACGGGCATGTGCACCTGAACTATGATGCCAAGCTGCCGCGCGTGTGCACCCGCGGCGGGACGACGGTCATCAATGCCACGGAGCGCTATGTGTTTGAGATCCCGGACCCGGACCCGGAGATCCAGAACCACCCGTTCTGGAAAAAGTGGTTTGGGGTGTAATACATCACAAAAAAGCAGCCCTGCATCGTGATGGTGCAGGGCTGCTTTTGCAATTGAAATGGAGCCATTTGTGGGAACGGAAGGCCCGCAGCGGAACAGGTGCGGAGTGCATCGCCGCAGGCCGGAAAAAGCAAGGTGAAAATTACAGCTCCAGCTTGCCGGAAACTTTATTGATGACGTAGTAGGCGGCACCTTCCTCAGGCTTGATATAGACCTTGCAGGACTGCACGCCAACCTTGTGGGTGGCACGGTAATCGGCCTTGGCACGGTCAATGATATCGGTCACGTTGTACTGCTTGCCGCTGAACTCCACGTACAGCTCCGGTGCAAGCGGGGGACGGCCGCGGCGTGCAGAGGCCTTGGCGGATTTGCGGGTCTTGGTCTCCTTCGTCTCCTTGGCCTCAGCGGCAGGAGCTTCCACAGCAGGAGCAGCCGCTGCGGTCTTTTTCTTTTCGGGCATAGATGAACCCCTCCTTGATCGTATTTGGATGCTGCACAATGGGTTGCGCAGCATTGGCTCCATGAAATATATTACTTATATAATATGTTTTTGGAAATGGTTTGTAAAGTCTTTTTTGCAAAAAACTTTCGGAAAAAGGCAGGAAATCGGGAAACAAACTGTCCGGAATGCTTTTTGCGGACGCAGTGCCGTGCAAATGCCGCCAAAGCACAGAAAAAGGCAGACTTTTCACAGCACCTCCGAGGAAGCCGAAAAGTACAAACCTTTCGGGTTAAAAATGCGGTTTCCGGGTGCCGATTTACTCCCGGCAAAGCTTTTGCGCGTGCTGCACTACGGGCAAAAGAAGCTCCGCATCCCAGTCCTCTGCAAGGGTGAACAGCAGCTGATAAACGGCGGTCTGCGCCTGCTCCTCCGGGCGCTTTTGGGCCAGTGCGAATGCGGTGGAAAGCATTTGCAGTTTGAGGGTGCGGATTGTTTCCGGTGCGGCCCACAGGCGGGCAAGGTCGTAATCGTTCGTGTTGCCGCAGGGCATGGCGCAGGAGGCACAGCCCGGGGCAACGCGGTGCTTTTCGGTGCGTACGGTCTCCAGCATCCGATGCAGCTTTTCCTCCGGGGCATCCGGCTGTGCGGCAAGACGCAGACCGGCGTTCAGCACCTCGTCGGTGTCGTCCGTTTTGGGCTCGCTGGTGGTGGCCCGGGCAAGCCCCACGAGGGCACCGAGAAGGGCATCTCTTGCCTGTTGGGCAGGGGTGACAGGCGCTTTTAAAAGTTCAGGCATGGCATAGTTCCTTTCAATGGATCTTTCTGCGGAAAGTATAGCCGATTTTATGGCTGTTTACAAGCGGGGAATATTTAAATCGGCGGAACACAAAAAATCCTCTAGCGTAGCGACTTGGATTTTTTGTATGGAGCCCAACTGCTTTGGGGTTACTAGGGGCGAGTAGCCCCTAGTTCGTGCCTCCCGCGCCTCGAAAGTAGCGGGCGCTTTTCTGGTACTCTTTTGTGCGCGCAAAAGAGTACATACTCGGCGGAGATGTTCTTTGCAAAAGGAGCGAAACTTTAAGTACGCGACTGTGCTCTACAAAAAATATTAAAATAAAAGTCCCCTCTTTCGAGGGGACAAAAGACGAAATTAAACCAACTCAGGAACCTTTGCAGCCAGCAGCTCCGCCAGCTGTGCGTGGCCCTTGCGGGTCAGGTGCATGAAGTCCACCTGATTGAACTCGCAGTCCTTTGCGTCTAGGAAGTGTACGCCCTGCCGCTCGCAGATGATGCGGAGCTGCCCGGCTACACCGGCAGATTTTTCCACACAGCCATCGCCCATCACGGCGTCGTGGAAACCTGCGCCGATGGGAGGAGGTGCCACCACCAGAATGTTGGGCTGCTTGGTGCCCCAGCAGTCCACGCTCTTAGCTTTGAGGATCAGCCGCTCCATGCCCGCAGCGATGCAGGCGGCGTTGGCACCAAAACGCTCTTTGACGTCATTCGTGCCCAGCATGATGATAAGCAGGTCGATGGCCTCATGGCTCTTGAGCAGGGCATAGATGACGCTGAGGGCATCCATGGATTCGTGGATGGGGTCCACGAACACGGTGGTGCGGCCGGAAAGGCCCTCTTCCGTCACGAGATATTCCTCGCCCAGTGCCTTCTGTAGGCGGCAGGTCCAGCGCTCCTCTTCATTGAAGCGGATGCCGTGGTCGGCGCAGTCGTTGGGGTCGGCACAGTAGCCGTGGGTGTTGGAATCACCCAGACAGAGGATATGTGTTTTCATATACAATTACTCCTTTTCCATGGCCTGCCGGAAGTAGTACACTGCGCCCACCATACCGGCGTCGTTGTGCAGCTGAGCGGCACGCACTTCCAGCCCCTCTGCAAAGGCGGGCATGACCGATGCTTTCACCTTTGCGGCAATGGGTTCGATCAGCAGTTTCTGCTGCGCGCTCACGCCGCCGCCGATCAGAATGAGCTGCGGGTTGAAGATATGCACCATGCCGGCAAGGCCCTGTGCGATCTCGTCCGTCCATGCATCCAGCAGAGCCAGCACGGTCTCGTTGCCTGCTTCTGCAGCAGCAAAGATGGCGCGGCCATCCTTCCAATCGGGGTTCTTTTCCTGTGCGGCGCGCACCAGCGCGGTGGTGGCGGCGTAGCGTTCCCAGCAGCCCTTTGCGCCGCAGGTGCAGTCCACACCGTCCAGCGCGTGGGTGCGGTAGTGGCCCAGCTCACCGCCAAGGCCCCGCGCGCCCTCCAGCAGACGGCCCCCGGTCAGGATGCCGCCGCCCACGCCGGTGCCCAGTGTCACGCCGATGACGTCCGTACAGCCCTGTGCGGCGCCGACCCACACTTCACCCAGCGTCATGCAGTTGGCGTCGTTGGCCACTGTGACGGGCAGGCCGAAGTCCCCTTCCAGCGCAGCTTTGATAGGGCTGCCGATGTAGTTGGGAAAGTTACCGCAGGTACCGGCCACGATGCCCTTGCGGCTGTCGATCTGACCGGTAGCCGAAACGCCGATGCCCGCAAGGCTTTCCACCGGGATGGAATTTGTGGTCAAAAACTCCTTTGCGGCCCTGCGCACGGTGGTGAGAACAGGCGTCTGGTAGCCGTCAAAGCTGACGCTCTCTTCGCCCTTGAGCAGCACCCTGCCGGTCTCATCCACGATGCCCAGCTTGACGGCAGTGCCGCCGATATCAATGCCAAAATACTGTTTCATCCGGCACACTCCATTTTACTTTTTTGCGGCGTTGATGGCACCGGTAAAGCGGGCCGTGATCTCTGCCGGGCGGGTGATGGCACCGCCCACCACCAGTGCGAATGCACCGGCTTCCAGCGCCTTGACCGCCTGCTCCGGGTAGTGGATGTGGCCCTCGGCAATGACCTTTGCCGGGCACTCTGCGGCCAGCTTATGGACGAAATCAAAGTCGATATCGTCAATGCCCTTGGTCTCCGGGGTGTAGCCGCGCATGGTGGTGCCTACAAAGTCGGCACCGGCTTCGGCGCAGGCCATGGCGTTCTCAAAGTTGTCACAGTCGGCCATCACCAGCTGGTCGGGATACTTTGCCTTGATGGCGCGGATGAACTGAGCGGAGGTGGAGCCGTCCGGGCGCAGGGCACCGGTGCCCTGCACGGCAAGAATGTCCACCCCGCAGGCCACCAGCTCGTCCACTTCCTTCATGGTGACGGTGATGTACATGGGCGTGCCGGGGTAATCCTTTTTGATGATGCCGATGACAGGCAGGTCCACCACCTGCTTGATCTGGGTGATGTCCCGCACGGTGTTGGCGCGGATGCCCACAGCGCCGCTCATGGCGGCGGCTTTTGCCATCAGCGGCATCACGCCGCCCTCTTTCGTGTACAGGGGCTCGGTCTCCAGTGCCTGACAGGAGACGATCAGACCGCCCTTGATCTGAGCAAACAGCTTTTCCTTATCCATCGTTCAATCCTCCATCCGAATCTTTACAACAGCCTTGCGCACGCCCACACAGCCGTGCTGTACAAGGCCGGGTTTGTGCAGCTCTGTGGGGAAGAACAGCACAAAGCGTCCCTCACCCAGTGCACCGGTCACGACACTGGCGCTGTCCTGAAAACCGCAGTCGCCGGTAAAATCGCCGATCTCCCTGCCGGGGTTCGTGGTAAAGCCCCAGCCCTCGCTGCCGGTGATGTCGAGCTGCAGGTCAGCATACTTTTTGTGATATTCCGGGTGGTAGCCATCGTCCGAATGGAGCGTGGCATCCATCGTGTTGATAAAAACTTCCTCGCCATCCACCTCGGTGCGGCCCAGCGGCAGGCTGGCAGGATCGTGGGTCAGCAGGTAATCAATGGCCGTGTCGAGATTTTTGCAAAGGCCCTTGTAGCGCGTCAGGTGCTGCAGGGTATCACAGATCATAAAACGTCCCTCCAAAAACAAGCGCCCGCTCTCCCCTCTGAAAAGAGACGGAGAGGGGCGCTGCTTCAATTTTACAGTTTTGCGATGGCGGCTTCGATCATGGCCTGTGCTTCGGCCACGATGGCTTCATCTTCCGGGATCAGGCCGGGCATCGGCTCGCGCACGCCGCCCAGCTCCAGACCGTACATCCGGCGCAGGATCTCCTTCTGCACGGCGTACAGGTTGCCGTGGGCTTCGCACATCTTGTAGATGATGCGGTCGGCCTCGTACTGGATCTCCTGAGCCTGCTTGATCTCGCCCTTGTTGATGTGGTCGTTCATGGCCAGATACAGCTCGGGCATGACGGCGTAGGTGCCGCCGATGCCGCCGTCTGCGCCGATGACGCGGCCGGAAACAAACTGCTCATCGGGACCGTTGAACACCACAAAGTTCCCCTCGCCGCGGGCGGCGATACCGGCATCCTTGAACATCTGGATGTCCTGGGTGGGCATGGAGCTGTTCTTCACTGCGATCACGTTGGGGTTCTTCAGCATTTCCTTCAGCAGGCTCATGGTCAGGCCGGTGCCTGCCAGCTGCGGGATGTTGTAGATGACGAACTCGGTGTTGGGAGCAGCAGCGGACATATCGTTCCAATACTTTGCAATGGCGTACTCCGGCAGGTGGAAGTAGATGGGGGGAATGGATGCAATGGCGTCCACACCCACACTCTCGGCATGGCGGGCCAGCTCTACGCTGTCGGCGGTATTGTTGCAGCCGACATGCGCAATGACGGTCAGCTTGCCTTTTGCTTCGCTCATCACGGCTTCCAGAACGGCCTTGCGCTCATCCACATGCTGGTAGATGCACTCGCCGGAGGAGCCGCCCACATACACGCCCTTGACGCCCTTGGCGATCAGATGGCGGGTGAGGGCCTTGACGCCCTCGGTAGAAATATTGCCCTCTGCGTCGTAGCAGGCGTAAAAGGCGGGGATGACACCCTGATATTTTTTGATATCTTTCATGTTCCAAACCCTTCTTTAAAAATAGTAATAAATACAGATGAAATGATTTTGCATCAAGCTCGTACGCTTTCTGTTTCGGGCAACGGTATCAGCGCCCTCTTGCGGTGCCCTGCATCCGCTTCGTGCCTTGGGGCGGCACTCGCGTCTTGCAGACCGCTGCGCCAGAATTGCTCCCTGCATGCCCCTTTTTGTCGCTGCGCGACATCTTCCCCCGGCCGGGGGAAGTCTTTGCCCGCAGGCGGCGGTCGGGATTTTAGCCCTTAACAGCACCCATTGCGATGCCTTTGGTAAAGTACTTCTGGAAAATGAGGAAGATGATGATGATAGGCACAGCAGCCAGTGCGGCACCTGCCATGATCAGGCCAAAGTCGGTGCTGTTCTCAGCCTGCAGCTTTGCAATGCCCAGCGAGATGGTCAGGTTGCTGGTGCTGGACAGCATGATCAACTGCATGAAGTAGTCGTTCCAGCTGTTGATGAAGGTGAAGATGGCCAGTGCACCGATGCCCGGCTTGACCATGGGCAGCACGATGTCGATAAAGGTCTTGGCCTCGCTTGCGCCGTCGATGCGGGCCGCCTCCAGCATCTCAGTGGGGATGCCCTCACTGAACTGCTTCATCAGGAACACGCCAAAGGGCCAGCCCACGATGGGAAAGATGACGGCCCAGATGGTGTTGTACAGGTTCAAAGAGCTCATTTCGCGCAGCAGGGGGATCAGGATGACCTGCTTGGGCAGAGCCATTGCACACACGATAAGGGTGAACAACAGCTTGCGGCCTACAAAGCGCTTTTTTGCCAGTGCATAGCCGGCCATGGCGGCGGTGATGCAGGTGAGGATCATGGACATGACGGCCATGAACACGGTGTTGATCATCCAGCGGATGGCAGCGGGAGCGGTGGGGCCTACCGAGAAGTAGATGGGCTCGCCGTTAGCGCTGAACTTGGAGCCAAAGGGCACAGCCAGCTGCCACAGCGGGGCGCTCTTGCCGGAAAACAGCTTCTGGTAGTTGGTCAGCACCCACTGGCTGGGCCACCATTCGGGGGTGGTGGCGTTGATGGCGGCACCGGTCTTGAAGGAACCGGTGATGATCCAGTACAGCGGGAAGGCGAACAGCACCGCAACGATGCTGATGAGGATCAGCGTCAGGATCATGTAGGCGCTCATCTTCTTGAGCTTACTGGGGTGACGCTTCAACGGTTTTTGCTTTTTTGCAGCGGCATTTGCACTCATTGTCCGGCACCTCCTTTAATTATCCTGGTTGCCCAGCTTGAACTGAACAGCCGACAGAATGGCGATGATGACTGCCAGCACCACACCCATTGCGTTGCCGTAGCCGTAGCGGTACAGCTTGAAGGCGGTGTAGTAGATGTAGTACATGATGGTATCGGTGCTGTGGTTGGGGCCGCCGGAAGTCAGCAGCTGGATCAGCGCAAAGCACTGGAAGGAGTTGATGGTGGTAATGACCAGAATGTACAGGGTGGTGGGCATGATGGCGGGCCACTTGATCTTCCAGAAGCACTGGAAATCGGTGGCACCGTCCACTTCTGCGGCTTCCACGATGGACTGGTCCACATTGCCAAGAGCGGAAACGTACAGCACGATGGGCTGGCCCACAGAGGTGGTGAGCAGGATCAGGATGATGCAGCCCAGAGCAAAGCGCTCATCGCCCAGCCAGTTGATGTTCTTGTCAATGAGGCCCAGAGTCTTGCCCAGATAGTTGAAGATGCCGTAGTAGTTGTTGTACATCCACTTCCACACCACGGTAACAGCCACGGAGCCGGTGACGACGGGCAGGTAGAACACGCAGCGGAAGAGGCTGGTGGCCCACTCGGGCAGGTCTACGATGGCAGAGGAGACCCACAGCGAGAAGGCGCAGGTGACGGGCACCGACACCACCACGATGATGAAGGTGTTCTTTAAGGCACCCAGAAAGATGGGGTCTGTGAACAGTTCCTTATAGTTTGCAAGCCCCACAAAGATGTCGGCACGGTTCATGGTGGAATCGAAGAAGCTGGTCACCACGCACAGCACCATGGGATAGATGACGAAGCCCAGGAAGAAGATCAGGCTGGGCAGCAGGAAACAGTAGGAGGCAAAGGTCTCGCGCCGTACCAGCGCACTGCTGCGCTTGGGCTCTTTGATCGCCGTTTTTGCAGCCAAAAGAATCACCGTTCCTTTCCGGTCGAGATGTTATTCTGCATTTTTTACAAATAAAGCCCCTCCCTCGTCGGGATCTTCGAGGAAGGGGCGAAGAATCAGTAATTATCTGCCCCCGGCAGAGTGGATGGGCTTATGCCTGAGCAGCTGCGTTTGCGTTATCAACAAAGGTCTTGACGGCAGATTCAACATCCTCACCGGAACCGACGCGCTGCAGCATGTTCCACCACTCGGTACGAGCAGTTGCCCAGCCCGGAGTGATCTGGTAGTAGTCGCCCAGATAAGCCATGAACTTGCTGTACTCGCTCATGATCTCGTTGTCGGCGTAGATATCGCCCACGCTGGTACGAACCGGGAAGTAGGTGGAAGCCAGCACGCTGTCCTTGACCTGATCGGGGTCGGCCGCGATGAAGTCGATGAAGGTCTTGGCTGCTTCGATCTTGGTCTCATCACCGTTATCAAAGATGCCGAAGCCCCAGATGCCGCCGCACAGCTTCGGGTCGCCGCTTTCGGTGGGGAAGGCCATGGGGAAGATCTCATCGCCATCGTTGGTCAGACCGGCGGTGTTGTTGTCGCTGTTGGCCTGCTGTGCAATGTTCCAGCAGAAAGCCATCTGCAGGGTGCCGTTGCGGAACAGGGTGATCTCGTCGCCGCCTGCGATGGAAGCGTCAAAGTTGATGCCCTTGGTGTCGTGCAGGGTCTGGATAGCCTTGATGTTCTCGGCAGAGTCGGCAGTGTACTTGGTGTGGGCTGCATCGGTAAAGGTGCCGCCGTACATGTTGTTGATGATGGCGCGGGTGCCCTGGTCGCCGCCCTGACCTGCGCAGTAGATGGCTGCAACGTTCTCGTAACCGCCGTTGTACAGGGCATCAACGGTCTTCAGGAAGCCGTCGGTGCTCCAGGTGTGCTTGTCGGTATCGATGTACTGGTCAGCGCCCACTTCCTTGACCTTGGTCATGTTCACGGCCATGCAGTGTGCGGTCATGCACAGGGGGTACTCGTAGTAGTTGCCGGCGGTATCCTTGCAGGCAGACTCAACGGACTCGTAGATGTCCTTCTTGGCATCGTCGGTCCACAGGTCGTTCAGCGGAGCCATGACGCCCTTTGCGCCCCAGTTTGCAACCAGACGCTCGGGACCTTCCATGATCAGGTCGGGTGCGCTGCCGCCCTCGATGGCGGTGTTCACCTGATCGTCGCCGTTGGTGTAGTCCAGATACTCCACAGTGACCTTGATGTCAGGATACTTGGCGTTGAAGCTGGAAACGAGGTTCTGAACGGTCTCGTCATTGCCCCAGCCGCCGATGGGGTATGTCCACAGCTTGATGCTGGTGGAGGAAGCGGCTGCGCCTGCAGCGGAGCTTGCGGGTGCGGAAGAAGCAGTGGTGGTAGAGCTGGAAGAACCGCCGCAGGCGGCCAGAGCGCCGGCTGCTCCCAGAATGCCAGCGGCCTTCAGGAACGAACGGCGGGAAATGCAGTTTTTCATAGTAGTTTCTCCTTCGCATTCAAGATGCTTCACGTTGATGGCGGCCTGCCGTGCCAGCGGCCGCTCTTGATGGCTCCATTATAGAAAAATATTTTCATTTTGTCCATTCACGGGTTTCATAAATTTTCAGAACAGCAATATGCATGATGCACAAAAATGTGGGATATATGATAAAATGCAAAGAAAACTCCCTTTACTCTCCTGAATTTATTACAAAATGGTACAAACCCATCACTTCTGTGGTGAAAAAGAATTTCTGAACAAAAATGTAAAATTGAAAAGGTTTTTCACAAAATGGCCTGTTTTTCCATCAAAACTGTGTGCTCTGCACAGAACTGCAGGCCAAAATGTGGGCAATGCGTCTCTTGCGAAGCGGGGGTGATTCTTTTATACTTTTTATAGAAGGTGAATGAAACGGTCGGCAGCGGTTCCGGGTCTGTGGACTGCTGCGCCGGAAAAGAGGAAAAAGAAAAAATGGCAACGAATTTTTGGGAGCTGCTGCAGCAGCATCAAGGCGACCTGACAAAATCGGGCCGCACCGTGGCAGAGTACCTCCTGCAGCATGCGGGGGAAGCGCAGTACCTGTCCATTTCCTCACTGGCAAAGGAATGCTGCGTGGCAGAGGCCACCGTGTTCCGCTTCTGCCGGGCGCTGGGGTTTGAGGGCTACCACGAAATGCGCATTGCGCTGGCACAGGCCAATGCCACCGGTGCGCTGGTCAACCAGCGTGTGCCGGAACCGGACGCCGACACGGCCACCCTGTGTGAGCACGCCAGTGCCCTGCTGATGACCACCATCAACGGCACGCAGAATGCGCTCTCGCCGGAAGCGGTGGACAGAGCCTCGGAGCTGCTGCGCAAGGCGCGGCAGGTGTACTGTCTGGGTCAGGGCGGCAGCATGCTGATCGCCAACGATATCTGCGCACGGTTCGCCTGCATTTCCACCAAGTTCCGCACGGCGGGCGACAGCCATCTGCAGCTGGTCACGGCCAGCCTGATGACGCCGGAGGATGTGGTGCTGTTCGTCTCCTATTCCGGTGCTACCCGGGATATGCTGGAGACCCTGCGCACAGCCAGGGCGGCAGGCGCAAAGATCATCCTGCTGACCCATTACGAGGATTCGCCCGGCGCAAAGCTGGCAGATGTCGTGCTGCTGTGCGGTGCACAGGAAAGCCCGCTGGACTCCGGCAACATCCCCATCAAGGTGGCACTGCTGTACGTGGCAGAGGTGCTTGTGCTGCGCTACACCATGGATGACCCCCAGAACGTCATGGATGCACAGGACCGCACCAGCGAAGCGCTGGCGGTGAAGATGCTGTAAGAGAAGGGCCGGCCGATCCGCAGCTCTCCCGGAAAAAACAAATGATCCGAACCGGTCACCCCATAAAGGAGATCCGGTTCGGATCATTCTGGTTTATCGAGTGCCGATGGTGGGGGTCGAACCCACACGGTATTGCTACCAATAGATTTTGAGTTTTTATCCGCATCTTTCATCTGGTGTCATCCAGTGATATCTAGTGATATCTGGTTCCCACTGTGCAAAGGCAAAATTCACGCCTCAACGAACAATAATTTGAAATATCCACGATTTTTCGATGCGTTTTTCCTCTACTCTGTTTTTTCGGTTTGGACCGCCCAAATGGAAATTGGAGGGATGTTCAGGAGGGATGCAGGGCAAAACGCTCCTCTGCTTAGGCACAAAACGAAAGGAAAGTCAAGGATAATGAATCAAAATCAAGCAAAAGAGTATTATAAAAAATTATTTGTGAACTATCCTGATGTGCTGTCTGTCGAAGAAGCAACAACTTTACTCGGTTTCAAAAGCCAGACTGCCATCATCAGAAGAATCCATCAACATAGAATTCGCTGCCTGAAAGTCGGACGATCTTTCATGATTCCGAAAGAATATCTCATCGACTATCTTTTGGATAGCTAAATTATATAGCCATTATATTACATAGCGCACCACTTTTCAATAAGAAAAGAGTGCGCTTTTTATTTTCAAACGAAAGGCGGTTGATTTTTTGAACACAAGCTGGAGCAAAACGTTGAAAAAGCCACATGACCCTTGACTACTTCTACGGACAAGCCGGAGAGCTGTTCTCCTTCTACCGCATTCCAAAGGCTCTGTTTCAGGAGCCACGGTTCCAGAGCCTGTCAACCGATGCCAAGACCCTGTACGGTATCCTGCTGGACCGCATGAGCCTGTCCGTGAAAAACGGCTGGCTGGACGAGCAGAACCGGGTGTTCATCCTCTTCACGATACTAGACCATGCCCATCGCAGAATAAAAGCTCCACAGCGCATACCTGTTGGTATAAAATACTCGGCCATCCCAATGGCTTTTGATGGAATAAGGATGGCACCCAACCGCTGATCTTAAAAATGCCCAGATAACACAAAGCCGGGCTGCTGCACAGAAACTGTGGAGCAGCCCGGCTTTTCTACAACGCAGTCACACCGCTGCAGCCCTAATCCAGAGGAACAGAGTGGGTGCGCTTAGCCTAGGGTGAGGGTGTTGGTGACGGAGACCACGCAGGCGAGAATGCCCATGATGATGCCGCCGATGTAGGGGTTTTTGGACTTCTTGTAGATCTTGCTGCACACAAAGACGGCAAGGGGCAGGATGAAAACGATGGGGTAGAGCCAGATGCCGGTAATGGAGCCGCCAAGGTGAGTAAGCTCGGACCACAGGAAACCCTTGTTGAAGAAGGTGATGTACTGAACGCCGATCATGATCTCAGGTCCAATAAAGACGAAGAACATCTGCACCAGAGTGCTGAGCCAATTGGACTTGCCCAACTGTACAAAGTTGAAGCCGTTGGTGGCAACAGACAGGGCAATGTAGTACACCAGCCAGAACACCAGATACTTTGCAATGGTGGCAAAGTGCATGGGTGCAAACGCACGGATGGTGATGAAGCACCACAGGCGGAAGTCGGTGAGGAACAGGTAGTCGGAAATGAACACCAGCGCATAGGCGGCGACCACTACGATAAGGGACAGAACGATGGTCTTCCAGAGCTTGCGGCCGCTGATCTTCACGCCGCGCTCTGCCAGATCCAGACCGTTCTTCTTGTTGTAACAGTGATAGGACACCACCATAAACAGGATGGTGAACACGCCGCACAGGAAGGTCCACATACCGATGTACCAGGTGGCACCCTGATTCCAGAATGCCGGGCGGTTCTTACTGCACCATGCGTAGAGGGTGGGGTAGAGGATCATGCCCACGATGGCACCAAATGCAAGACCGCCCCAGTACCAGCCCTTGCCCTTGCCCTTGGGAGCAGGGAGCGGCTGTGCGTCCGCAGCAGGCTTGAGCTCTGCAAAGTAGCCGATGTCCAACAGGGCGATGGCGGCGTAGATGACGAACATAAAGAAGCCAGCGATGCCCACTGTGTTGAAGAAAGCCTTCCACTGCCATGTCTGATCGTTGGCATCCAGCTTGATGGGGGCATCCAGCGCTTTGTCAAAGAAGGTGACGCTGTCGGCAACAACATTCTTGGAGAAGTGTGCCCAGGGGTGGGTGATGGCCGGGTTGAAGATGACACGGATGGATTCCTTGCCGTCGATCTGCTCAGTGTAGTAGGTATCGGCACTGCGCTTGTCCAGACCGGTGGGGTCTACGCCAAAGTGCAGGAAGGACTGTGCGGTGTTCTGGTCGATGTAATCCCGGGGAGCACTCTTGGTGCCGTCTTCCTGCTTTACCCGGTGGAAGAACTCGTCGTACTGGCAGGCAACGATACCAGCATCACGGCTGCCAAAGATGTTGACCCACTGATCGTCCTTCTGGTAAACGGCATCGTTGGACACCAGCAGTGCGGCGGCGATCAGCCCTTCCTCGTCTTGCATCACAGCCACACGGCTGGCACGTGCGCCGTTGGAGTGACCGGTAACGCCAATGCGGCTTGCATCAACATAGGGCAGGCGAGCAATGTACTTTACGGCGTCGTAAAGACCGTTGGCGTTGTTCTCGGCATCCCACCAGGTTCCGTCCGGGATGACCTCAGAGTCGCCGTGACCGTACATGCTGATGGAGATGACCACATAGCCTCTGCGGGCATACTCAACATAGTTGAGGTCCTGCATCTCGCGGTTGTTGTACCAGCCATGGCTGGCAACGATCGCCGGAGCGGGGTTCTCTCTGGTGGCATTTTTCGGCACCAGCAGAAGGGCGTCCAGTTCGTGACCGCTGTCGGTGACCATGGTGATGTCGTGGTACTTGATCGCACCGCCGCCTGTCTGCACGATGGACGCGCCCACTGAGCTTATCAGGCATAGGATCAGCGCGATCGCGACCCAAAAGCATGCGTTCTTTTGCTTTTTCATTTTGTTTCCTCCTTGTCAAATTTCTTTTTTTTGTCGAGTGTCACATTCTTCACTCAACCCGTTAATAACAATCTATCAAAGATGCACAAAGAATGCAATAAATAAGTTTGCCGCCCTTTGCATGGTTTTTGTTGCACTTTTTTGCCTTTTGTCGTTATTTTGTCCTTTTCGTTTGTATACAAAAGAACTTTCACAAATTTAGGCTTCTGTAATTGTGAGAACTGAACAAAGGGGCTGCGGCACAAGATCTTGTGCCGCAGCCCCGGTTTGGTGCATTTTTCAGAGAGCAGGTCCCTCATTATAAAAATTTTTTTCGTTTTTTCGATGCTCGGTAGGCGGAGGGGGTGATCCCCTCCGTGCGCTTGAACACCGCCGTAAAGTGACTGATGTTGTCATAGCCCACCTCATCGGCGATCTGGGTGATGCTTTTGCCGGTCTCCTGCAGCAGCTCCTTTGCCAGTTGGATCCTGCGGCTGCTGATGTAGTTCACAAAGCTTTCTCCCATTTCCTTATTGAAGGTCCGGGAAAAATAGCTGGGGCTGAGGTGGCACAGTTCTGCCATCTCCTTCATGGTGATCTCCTGCCGCAGATGATCCTGGATGTAGACCACCGCCGGATAGACCACGCTGCTGGGCTTTACCGGCAGTGCCCCGGTCTGCCGCAGTCTGCGCTCCTCCTGCGGAAGGATCTCCTGGATCGCGATCTCCTCGCTGGACTGTTCTGCATTGGCGCTCATCAGCCACTTATAGGTCTCATCCCGGGTGTGGCTTTTCACAGCGCGGTCAACGATATAGTGCACCATATCGTTGATATATTCCGCGATCAGCACGATCCGGTCGTAGTCCATCTCCGGCAGAAGCTCGTATTTCCGCAGGATATCCTGCCGCGCAGTATCCTCTTGCGGAATGATGGAGCCGATCTCGTTGACCAGACGCTCCGCCTTTTCCCGGTCCTTGTGCCGCAGCCGCACCTGTCCGAACATCACGGCACCAAGGTAGATATCCCCCACCATGACGGGGACCGCCACGTCCACGATGCCGCAGTGGCACAGGTAGATGTAGGGGCGGCCCCGGCGCACCGCCTCCACTCCTGCCAGCGCATCGCAGCGGAAGCAGCGCTTGCGGGAAACAGGGTTCTCTCGCACAATGCTGCAAAACTCGGTGCGGCCGCTGTGTTTCGTGACAGGCTTCCCCTTGATGTCGATGCAGACGATGGCGGTACCGGTCAGCTCCGCCAACCGGTCCTGCATTTTTTCCCAGAGAGGGATATCCAAAACGTTTTCTATGGTGTATTCAAACCTGCTCATACCTTCGATTTCCCTTCTCCTTGCCGGACATTCGAACACTGCCATCATAAATGACCCGGCATGGAAAAGCAAGGCCCTCGGAGCAAAATCATGGTAATGTACAAATTTTCTACATTGAATAGGGTATATTGACGAGGGATTCCGTGGACAGATCTGCCCAAACCGAATGCAGCAGGCCTTCATCAGCCCTGCGTCGAGCGGAACGACCATCCTCAAGCTCACAAAAAAGCAAAACGCCTGTTGGGACACGGCATTAGCGGCAGCATCCCCAGTAGACATTCCTACTGGTTGGGAACCGCGCACTAAGCAACAGCAATGGGTTGCGTTTGCTGATTTTCCGCAGTGTAGTGTTTGCAGCGAAATATCGGAGAATGGTGATTTATGGCCAAATCAAAAAAGATATTGGTCAGATACTTCGCAAACTATGCGAGCAAAAGGATATTGAAATAATAGAAGCAGAAGCCTGCCCGGACCATATCCATATGCTGATAAGTTTTTCGCCGAAGTACAGCATTTCTTACGTTATGGGATATCTCAAGGGAAAGAGCAGCCTCATGATTTTCGACAGACACGCGAATTTAAAGTACAAGTATGGAAATCGGCATTTCTGGGCCAGAGGATATTTTGTGGATACTGTTGGAAAAAACAAGCAGAGAATCCAGGAGTATATCAAAAGACAGCTAGAACAAGACCAGATTGCAGACCAGTTAAGCCTTAAGGAATTCACGGACCCGTTTACGGGTAGCAAGGGAACCAAGGCGTAAATAAAAGGCCCCTTGAGGGGCCTGCCACGAGACAGGAATGCAGTTGGCAGACCCATTCGTGGCCCCTTAAGGGGCTTTACTAGTATTATGCCCTTCTAGGGCTTACTCAAGCCACCGGCTCAGCCGGTGGTTTTGACTGCACAAATCGGCAAAAACAGCGCCGACAGCTACGCACCCAACAAAGATGAAAATGCCTAAAAAAGCTATCAAATATTGCCTTACTCTATACAAAATATAGCAATCGGTATACGCACCGCAAAACATATACGATATAGCGTTAATTTTTCGTACATATCCCAACTGGAAGACTGGAGGTGAGTTTTCAAAATGCCTGTTATTTATGTTACAAAAACATCTTCCTACGCACGAAGAATCACGTTCGTTTTAGGACAGACGGTTGAAAAACAGCATGATCCTTGATTA
>ENA-UEPJ01000975-UEPJ01000975.1-human-gut-metagenome-genome-assembly--contig:-NODE-975-length-36558-cov-53.149585_pt1 | contig 36558 bp, 48 predicted proteins | sample MGYA00242890_ERZ507896 | MGnify/ENA primary metagenome ERZ507896 (study PRJEB26167, sample SAMN06115508) | human gut metagenome | host: Homo sapiens | place: China:Qinghai | collected 2015-08-20... | reverse complement strand
GCACCAACGGCCGCGCCCAGAGCGCCCAGCGGATCACGTCCATTGCTCGGGCGGGCCGGGACGTCAAGCTGGTGGTGGTTGACCATTTCGGCCTGATCCTCCGCCCCGGCAAACGGCAGGATGCGGACGAGTCAAGAGAGATCGCCCACGCCCTCAAGCGGCTGGCTCAGTCTCTTAACCAGCCGGTACTATGCCTAGCACAGCTCAACCGGCAGAATGAGCAGAGGACGGACAAGCGGCCTACGCTGGCGGACCTGCGGGCCACGGGTGCCATGGAGGAGGACGCCGACGGGGTGATCTTTGTCCACCGACCGGACTATTACCGGGCGGACTACAAGCGGGAGCAAGGCGCACCTGAGCAGACGGAAATCATTTTGGCCAAGAACCGCCACGGCAGCACCGGACGCCTGGATTTATCTTTCTGGCCGGAGACCAACACGTTTAACCCGGCTTATGTGGAGTGAAACATGAAAATCGGAGATATTTTGCATTTGGAGCCGACATTGGAGGCGACCAGCGGGCTGGGCACCATTGGGCCGATCCCGGCCACGGTGATCTATGTCCATCCGGCGGGGCGGTACTACACGGTGGAGTTCCGCAGTCCTATCACCGGCTACAACTGGCGGGAGGCCTTCTGGACGAAACTGGAACCGCAGCCGAAGAACTGGCGGGGCCAGCCGCATTTCAAGGCCGTAAGCACTGCGGTCTGAGGATCAAACCAAGGGGGAAAAGGTGAATATGAAAACAATCGCGGTATTGAATTTCAAGGGCGGCGTGGGGAAAACCGTCACCACCGCCACGCTGGCGTATCTGCTGGCGAAGCAGGGCAAGCGGATCCTGCTGATCGATGGGGACAGCCAAGGCAACCTGAGCATGTCCTTCGGGATCGAGGCGGAGGAGGGCGCGGACACGCTGGCCCTCCTGACCGAGGGCGCCGGGTACTATCCGGAGTTTGTGACGCCCACCATTTTTGACGGGATCGACCTGATCCCCTCCGACATCAACCTGCTGGTAGCAGACCGGCACATGGCCCAGAGCGGCGTAGGCCGGATGCAGCGGGCCATCGCAGATCTGCGGGACGCCATCGAGGAGGATGCGGACCAGGACAACGCCTACGATCTCATCCTGATCGACTGTCCGCCGGCCCTGTCGGCGGCCTGCACGGCGGCGCTGGCCGCTGCGGATGAGGTCATCATCCCCATCCGGCTGGATTACTACTCCACCGGCGGCATGGCCAATCTGGCGGAGCAGCTCCAGCACATGCGGGCCATCAATCCCCGGTTGTCGGTGCTGGGCGTGCTGGTGACGCAGTTTACCCACATGGCGGACGAAAAGGAGGCCCTCGCGGCCATCCGGGGCGGGGCGCTGCCGGTGTTTGAGACGGTGATCCGGTTCTCCAAGTCCGTGCCCAGCGCGACCTTCCAAAAGGTCCCGCTGCCGGTGGCCCGTCCCTACTGCGCGGCCAGCAAGGACTACGCCGAGCTGGTGAAAGAGATCTCCGGGAGGTGCTGAGGATGGAAAAGCGGAAATTTAACGTGATGGACGTGCTGGGTGAGCAGCTGGCCGATGTGGCGGATCTGAACACCACCGGCCTGGAGCAGATCGAGTACATCGACATCGGCCTGCTGGACGGCGACGAGCGGAATTTCTACCAGCTGACGGACATTGACGAGCTGGCGGACAATATCCAGATGTGCGGCTTGCAGCAGCCTATCCGGGTGCGGGCCGGTGAGGGCGGACGGTTTACCATCGTCAGCGGCCACCGGCGCCGGGCTGCCTTAGCTCAACTGGTGGATAATGGACTGGATCAGTTCCGCCGGGTGCCCTGCATCCGGGAGACGGACGATGTCTCCCCGGCGCTTCAGGAGCTTCGGTTGATCTTTGCCAACAGCTCCACCCGCAAGCTCACCAGCGCGGAGATTGGCGAACAGGCGGAGCGTGTGGAGGCGCTACTGTATCAGCTGAAGGAGGACGGTTTTGAGTTCCCGGAGGGCCGGATGCGGGACGTGGTGGCAGCGGCCTGCAACACCCACGGCTCCAAGCTGGCCCGGATCAAGGTGATCCGGGAGCATCTGCTGTCTAACCTTCGTCCTGCGTGGGACGGCGGGAAGATGCCGGAGCAGGCGGCCTATGCGCTGGCTCAGTTCCCGGCAGATATGCAGATGCGGATCTCCAAGGCGTTCCCCAAACTTCCCAACGGCCCCACATTGGAGCGGTTGTTGAAGCTCTACAAAGAGGACGGTTACCGCTGGGATCCTTGCCTGACCTGTCCGGACGGCAAGGAGTGCAAGCATGGAGACGTTTTCCTCAGGCATGACGCGGATGCCCTTGTTTATGAGGTCTGCGGCGGTAAGACGTGCTGTCTGGATTGCCGCCAGGCTACGGCTGAGTGTTACGCCTGCGACAAGGCTTGTGCCAAGGCCAAGGCCAAGCGCAAGGAAAAACTTGACGCAAAGAAGGCGGACGCGGAGAAGGCTACTGAAAAACATCAGCGGAAACTTGAGCGGGAGATCCAGGCCAGAGCGGCCCGTCTGGCCAGAGCGGCGGACGCTGCCGAACTGCCGGACACTGCGACCGCCATCTGGTCCAGATACGGCGGTGGCTACACGGTGGGCAAACTGCGGAAGTTTGCCTCCGGGGATTTTCAGGGCGAACGCGTTTGGGTCAACGAGCTGGAGCCGGAGAATATCTACAACGTTGACAAGACGGCCAAGGCTCTGCACTGCTCCGCCGACTACCTCTACGGCCTGACGGATGAGTTGACCCCGCCGACGCTGCCGGAGGGCCAGCTGATGATCGCCGGATGGATGCCCGGCAGCACCAACCCGGCGGAGCCAGGAGAGTTTGCGGCCTATGTGGACCTGGGGGACGGGAAGCTGCTGAAACGGTTTTTTGACTGGGATGGCCAGCACTGGATGATGCCGGGCGGCATTGAGGCACAGGCTCCAGTGGTCTGGTGGATGCGGCTGCCGCCTGTCCCAGCGGCAGGGAAAGGAGCGAACACATGATCCGATACACAGGGCGCGGGAAGCGTCGGAGCCGGGTCATCCCGGTGCTGACTCTGGCGGCCGCCGTGACTGCCGTGATCCTGCTGACGGTGGTGGCCAAGGGCGTGACCTTATGACCGCGCCGCCGTGTCTGGCCTGCCCGGATCGCCGGATCGGATGTCACGATCCGGCGGTCTGCCCCCGGTGGGCGGCCTATGATAAGATCCATCGGGCAGAGCTGGCAGCCATGCCGTCCCGTAAGGAGTGGGTGGACATGGTGGAATACATTCATGATCGGCGGCGACGCTATATGCCGGGCCGCTGGAAAAAAGGAGACAAATCATGCTGAATCATATCGTACTGATGGGCCGTCTGACCCGTGACCCGGAGATGCGGCACACCGGAAGCGGAACCGCCGTGGCGTCTTTTTCTCTGGCGGTTGACCGGGACTACAAGGGCCAGTCCGGCGAGAAGGAGACGGACTTCGTGGACATCGTGGCGTGGCGCTCCACGGCGGACTTCGTGAGCAAATATTTCACCAAGGGCCGCATGGCCGTGGTGGAGGGCCGGTTGCAGCTCCGGGACTGGAAGGACAAGGACGGAAACAACCGGCGCTCCGCCGAGGTGGTGGCGGAGCATGTGTATTTTGGCGACAGCAAGCGGTCCGAATCGGACACAGCGTCCGCACCGCCTGCGTCAGGGGACTTCCGGGAGCTCCCGGAGGATGAGGAAGGAGAGCTGCCGTTTTGAGAGATCAAGAACTCGTAAATGCCATCCGCCGGCTGAAGGTGGAGACCGGGAGCCTCGCCTGCATGGGCTGCGGGCATGAGCACAACTGCGGCGTGTCCGGATGCGCGAGTACAAACCGGCGCTGGACTGCCGGAACCCAGAGGCGGACGTCCGACAGGAGCACATGGATCGGGTGCTTGCGGAGATCATCAGCGGGAAGGCAGAGCTGATCCGGTTCCCGGATCGGTATCCTAACGCGAAAAAGATCAAATACGGGAGGTAAGGCATGGAAACTGAAAAAATGAGTTATGAACCAATGGAAATTGATCGCGTACCGTATATGGGCTTGCCAGATTGCAAGGACTGCCCGGAAAAACGCTCAACGGTCATTGAGCATCGGTTGTATGGTAATTCTGGCTGTGTGGCAGTTGATACGCATGTGGAATGCGCAAAACTGGATCTTTGCCTCAAACTCAAGCAGCGTTTGATGGAAAGCCTTCGAGATGGGATCATCTGCGGGGAGGGCGACAGTAAGCCGCTGGGCCTGAGCCGTGCGGAGCCTCCTGCCAATGGCTGATCCGTTTGTGTGCGTCAGGCAGCGGGCGGGGCCGCTGGTCAAGGCGCTGGTGACAGACAACTACGGATATCTCCGCCGCTACGGGCCGGGGGCGGTGCGGGGCCGGTGCGGGCCGGCCCTCAGCCGCACCAGCCTGGACAAGCTGGAACTGCGGCTGGCGTTGTTTGGCTATGATGGCATCTTTTACGATCTGACTTTCGATGACACTCACCTGCCGCCAAATCGGGCTGGTGTGGAGCGTGTGTGGGATGCCTTTCTCAAGCGGCTCCGACGGTGGAAACGCGGGCCTGTGGATTTTTACGTCTATCGGATTGAGGGACTACACGGAGACAAGCGACTCCATATCCACGCATTTCTGCGGGACCAGGACTTTCCACCGGCTGTGGTGCAATATCTGTGGACGTTCGGCTTTGCGTATGACAAGCCGTTTAACCGGGCCAGGGTGCTGTCAGAGGGCGGCTACCGTGGGCTGGCGATCTATTTCACCAAGGAGGTCCCGGAGGTGGGCCGCCACCCGTGGGGCTGCTCACGGGCGCTGAGTAAGTACCTTCCGCCTCCGGAGGTGTCTACCTGCAAGAGCGGCATGGTACGGCTGCCAAAGGGCGCCACACCGCTGCCCATGCAGGGCCGGGACCGGCCGCAGCTGGGCGGGTGGGGGCTATACGGATACAGCCGGTATCTGCTGCCTGAGAAATAGCGCTTTTATTTTAATAACAAAGTTTAGTATTACTATCTATAGATAGCGTAATCCTCTTGAAACCTACGGAATATCTACGGACAACCGCAAGAAAGTGAGGGAAAAGACTTGCAACCGATGAAAAAAGGTGATAAACTTGCCATAAAGGATGGATATGCAGTTTGCCCGGTCTGCCGACACAAGACCAGCCAGGCAATCAGACCGGACACTGTGGCGGACAATCTCCAGCTTTGGTGCCGAAACTGCAAAGCAATCCATCTCGTGAAAATTGACCGTGGCCAGTGCTCGATGATTAGCCGGTGCCGATGATCCCCAGCGTTGGGGGCGTCGGTACCGGTTTTTGTTTTGCATTGTTTTTGGCCTGTGCTCTTGTAGCCGGTGCTAATGCTCCGCCGTTGCGGCGGGTATTGGCATCGGCTTTTGTTTTTGCCCGGAGGTGATAGCCCGTGGAACAGATGGCCGGTGCCGGTATCTCCGGCGCAAGGCTTCGGGAGCTGGTCTCGCTGCTGGCGGCGGGCCATGAATATAAATTTTATTCTTGGCCAGAATGGCGGGCACTGCGGCTGGAAGTCCTCCGGCTGGATCGGTACGAGTGCCAGCACTGCAAGGCGGCGGGGCGCTACCGCAAGGGGTACATCGTGCATCACGTCAAGCACCTTCGGCAGCGTCCTGACCTGGCTTTGAGCGTGTTTGATCCAGATACGGGCCAACGTCAGCTTGAGACGCTGTGCAAGCAATGCCACGAGCAGGAGCACCCAGAGAGCCAGCGGCAATTTCAGCCGAAGGCATTGCCAATCACTGCTGAGCGGTGGGATTAACCCCCCATCGAGAAAAACGGCTTTGACCTTTTCGCTGCTAATCGGGTGGGTCCAGGACAAAAGAGGGGCCAACGGGCGTGCGCGGCGCCGTGACGCGCAGGCTGCGCGTGCGCGGAAATGATTCTGCCGGGCTCAAAGGCACAGAAGCAGATCTGGTTGCCAAAAGCGTCCAACTGGAACCAGCAAGATCCGGCAGAGTTTTGTATGGCCAGATCTGATTTGGGCTGAGAAGGCTACCGCTGGTCTTTGATCCCCTTAATCTGCTAAGCCCGACTTGCAGGGCGAAGGCAAAGCTGATTTTGGCTGATGGAAAAACACGATCCGGTTTGTGACCCGGCCCCTGTGCCGGCTTCACTCTTTCTTCCCTTCCGGTCTCCGTGCCCTACCACGGAGGCCGGGTCATGGGCCGGAGCTGCCGCCCTGCCTGCGCCGAAGGCCTGCGCTGGATGCGCGGGGTATTGACGTAGACGCGGTGGGGCGGCGCGGTCCGATTCGGACACATACTTCCGGTGTGCACGGCGGCGCTTGCGCCGCAGCGGGTTTGATCCTTCTGTCGGCGGCTCTGGCTGCCATGCGAGAGCCGCCGTGTGCGCCGGACGGAAAGAAACGGGAAAGGAGGAGCCTTATGGAGCAGGCAAAGGACTGGAGAAAAACCAAACAGTACCGGGAACTGAAAAAGTCCATGCTGGATAATCTGGAAGCCAGAGGCCTTTTGGAAAAAGCGTACACCGACAAGGTGGACGAGTATCTGGACTTCTGGGTGCGGCGGCAGGAATTGCAGACGGATGTGGCTGAGCGCGGTCTTTCTGTGATGGATGATCGGGGCCGCATTACGGAAAACCGCAGCGTGTCTCTGGAAATTCAGGTGGCCCGGCAAATGCTGGCCGTATGGACGGCACTGGGCTTTAAGGACGCCGCCGCAAAATCGGACGTGCCGGGAGGCATGGACGATGAGCTGTAAGCTGCCGCCAGCGGTCACGGCGTATCTGGAGGCAGTGGAAGCAGATAAGCCCCGGGCCTGCCCGGAGCAGCACGCCCTGGCGGCGCATATCCGGCGGTGCTTCGAGACCGAAGATCTGCGGGTGGATACAGAGCAGCTTCGGCGGTACCTGAGTTTGTCCCGCTATTTCCCGTATAAAGACCTTTTCCTGTGGGAGCAATTTCTGACGGCGCTTTGGATGTGCACCTACACCGCTGACGGACGGCCCCGGTGGAAAACCTTGTTTTCCATGGTTGGCCGTGGCGCGGGAAAGGACGGTTTTATCGCATTTGTCTCCATGTGCGCTACCTCTCCCTACAATCCGGTTGGCAGCTACAACGTAGATATCTGCGCCAATAACGAGGAGCAGGCCATGACGCCGGTGCTGGATCTGGTGAACACGCTGGAGCTTCCCAAGAACGAAGCGAAGCTGAAGCGGTTTTACTACCACACAAAGGAGCTGGTGCAGGGGCGGAAAAACCGGGGCGTAGTCAAAGGGCGCACCAACAACCCCAAGGGACGGGACGGTATGCGCTCCGGCATGGTGATCTTTAACGAGGTCCACCAGTTTGAAAACTACAACAACATCAAGGTGTTTATCACCGGTCAGGGCAAGGTGGCTCAGCCCCGCGTGGGGATCTTTACCTCCAACGGCGAAGTCAATGACGGGCCTTTGGATGATTATCTGGCCAGAGGACGGCGGATCTTATTTGAAAACGAGCCGGACAACGGCTTTCTTCCCTTCATCTGCTGTTTGGAGACCCGGGAGCAGGTACATGACCCGGAAAACTGGTACATGGCAAACCCATCCCTGTTTTACCTGCCGGATCTGTTTCAGGAGACGGCGGACGAATACCGGGACTGGGTGGAGCACCCGGAGCAAAACGGCGATTTTTTGACAAAACGAATGGGCTTGCGGGCCGGATTTCAAGAGATCAGCGTGACGGACTATGAAAAGATCCTCAAGACCAATAAGCCTCTGCCTGAGCTGCGTGGCTGGACTTGCACGGTAGGACTGGACTATGCGGAGCTGAGCGACTGGGCGGCAGTCAACCTCCATTTCCGGCGAGGCGCAGACCGGTTTGACATCAACCACGCATGGGTTTGCCTGCAATCCAAAACCCTGCCGCGGATCAAGGCTCCGTGGCAGATGTGGGCAAAGGAAGGACACCTGACGGCGGTGGATGATGTGAGCATCAGCCCTGATCTGATCGCGGCATACATTCAGGACGCTGCCAGATGCTACAACATCAAGGCGCTGGCGATGGACCACTACCGATGGACGCTGGTTTCCGAAAGTATGCGGGCCATCGGCTTTGACGCGGCGGACAAGAACCGGGTGAAGCTGGTACGGCCATCAGACATCATGCAGGTGGAGCCGGTGATCCAAGAATGCTTTGACCGGGAGCTGTTTTGCTGGGGCGACCAGCCTCACCTGCGATGGGGCGTGAACAACACCAAGCGGGTCCGCAGCTCACGGAAGCAGGGGGTCGATACCGGAAACTTTATCTACGCCAAAATCGAAGCAAAAAGCCGAAAGACAGACCCCTTTATGGCATTGGTGGCCAGTATGACGATCGAACCGCTGCTGGGCACCGGCGCTCCGCTGGCGGCCCCGCTGATGGGGGCCATCAGACTATAACGGTCCAAATCGGACCGGAGAAAGGCTGAACTATGGGATTAAGATTTTTTGAATGGCTGGCGGGAAAGGGCGGACGAACCGCCACGGCGGAGGTATCGTGCCAAGAACTGCTGGCGGCGGCAGAGGACTTCCAGGCGCGTCAGCTTTCCTTCTGGACCTGCGTGAACATGGTGGCCAACGCCGTTGGGCGCTGCGAGGTAAAGACCTTCCGGGGGCGGGAGGAGATCCAGGAGCAGGAGTATTACCTGTGGAACGTAGAGCCTAACGTAAACCAAAATAGCTCCGCTTTTTGGCATAAGCTGATCGCCAAGCTGTTTTTGGACAATGAGGCACTGGTGATCTCCAGTAAGCGGCGAGACGGCATGGACGCGGTGATGGTGGCGGACAGCTGGCAACAAAACACCTTCTGGCCGATGCGGATGAATGAGTACATCAACGTGACGGTGGGCGACACCGCCTATGAAAAAACCTTCCGGGAAAACGAGGTGCTGCATTTAAAACTCCACCACAACGCCATGCGCCCGGTGGTGGACGGTCTGTGCCAGTCCTACATGCGGCTGGTGGCAGCGGCTATGAGCCGCTATCAGTGGGAGCGTGGGCAGCACTGGAAGGTCCACGTAAATCAGATCGCATCCGGCACGCAGGATTTTGAGCAAAATTTTGCCAAGATCATCGAGCAGCAGATCAAACCGTTTTTTGGCAGCGGCGCGGCGGTGCTCCCGGAGTTTGACGGCTACGACTATCAGCAGGTTAACAAGTCTGGCGATGGCAAGGTGGGCGACAGCCGGGACGTGCGGAACCTGATCGAGGACATTTTCGATTTTACCGCCCGGGGCTTTCTGATCCCCGCTGTGCTGGTAAACGGCACCGTTCAGGGCACAGCGGACGCCAACAGCCGTTTTCTGACCCAGTGTATTGACCCCATCTGCGATCAGCTCCAAGAGGAAATCACCCGAAAGCGGTATGGCTTTGACGGTTGGAAGCAGGGCAACTTTGTCCGGGTCGATTCCTCTGCTATCCTCCACTTTGACATGTTTGCCAATGCGGCCAACGTGGAAAAGCTGGTGGGCAGCGGCGCCTTCTCGGTCAACGATGTGCTGCGGGCGGCCAACCAGGCCACCATCAACGAGCCGTGGGCCGATGAACACTTTTTGACCCTGAACATTGCGCGGATCCAAGAAGCCGCGCAGCAGATGAATGCACAGAAAGGAGACAGCGGGAATGAGTAATCCCAAGCAGAAGGACCGGAGAATGTGGGCGCTGAAGCAGCGGGCGGAGGACGCCAAGACACTGGAGCTTTACATCTACGGAGATGTGGAGGGCGACAGCTATGACTGGTGGACCGACGAGACGATCCAGAGCGAGACCAGCGCCAACGCCTTCCGGGACGCTCTGGCGGAGCATCCGGAGGCGACGGAGATCGCCGTTTACATCAACAGCTGCGGCGGCAGTGTATTTGAGGGCACGGCCATCTACAACCAGCTCAAGCGGCACAGCGCCCACAAGACGGTGTATGTGGACGGCTTTGCCTGTTCCATCGCCTCGGTCATTGCAATGGCCGGCGACACGGTGGTGATGCCGCGCAACGCCCTCATGATGATCCACAACATGAGCATGGGTATTTACGGAAACGCAGCTGAGCTGCGAAAGGCCGCAGACAATCTGGACACCATCAATCAGGCGGGGATGGAAGCCTATCTCCAAAAGGCCGGTGACAAGCTGGACCTGGATACCCTGAAGGAAATGTATGATGCGGAGACCTGGCTGACGGCGGAGCAGTGCATGGAGCTGGGATTGGCCGACCGCTACGCGGAAAAGGACGCGGACATGACCCAGGCTGCGGCTCTGCTGCAAAAGGCCAACCTGACCTTGGAGCAGCGGATCACCGTGCAGAAAAGCCTTGCCGCTCAGCTTCGGCAGTTGGCGGCGGACACTGGTCCTAAACCGCCTTGCCCCCCTGATCCGAAAGGCCCGGAGCCTCAGCCCGAACCCCAGCAGAAAAACCGTATTATGAGCCTGTTTGGCTAAAAATGAAAGGAGAACACTATGCAGAACAATGACATCCGGAGCCGCGAGGAGCTCCGCACCCTCATCCAGAAGGCCGTTGCCGACAATGACCCTGCCGGTTTCCAGGCGGCCTTTGACGAAATGCTCCAGCGTGTGGGCCTGGACGTAAAGCAGGAGTATGAGCAGCAGCTTGCCGACCTTCGCCAGGAAATGGACAGCCGTATCCTGACGGCCCGGGGCGTCCACCAGCTTACCGGCGAGGAGCACACCTACTACCAGAAGCTGGGCGAAGCCATGAAGTCCATTGATCCCCGGCAGGCCGTGACCGGCATGGACGCCGTGCTGCCCAAGACGGTGATCGACTCCGTTTTTGAGGATCTCCAGACCAATCACCCTCTGCTGAGCCGCATCAACTTCCGGGCCACCGGCGGCGCCGTGGAGATCATGGTGAACACCAACGGCCATGAGGAGGCGGCGTGGGGCGATCTCTGCGATGACATCGTCAAGGAGCTGACCTCCGGCTTTAAGAAGATCCCCGCCCAGCTGCTGAAGCTCTCCGCTTTCCTGCCGGTGTGCAAGGCCATGCTGGATCTTGGCCCTGAGTGGCTGGACCGCTATGTGCGCGAAGTGCTGTACGAGGCATTCGCCAACGGCATGGAGGCGGGCATCGTGACCGGCGACGGTGACAAGAAGCCTATCGGCATGACCCGCCAGGTTGGCGACAACGTGGTGCGTTCCGGCAACGCCTATCCCGAGAAGGCCCCCGTGAAGGTGCGGGATCTCAGCCCCGCCACCGTGGGCAACCTGATCTCCCTGATGGCGGCAGACCCCAACGGCAAGGCCCGCCGTGTGGAAAGCATCCTGTTGCTGGTGAACCCCCAGGACTATTACCAGACGGTGATGCCCGCCACTACGCTGATGGCCCCCGACGGCACCTACCGCAATGATGTGATGCCCTACCCCATGACCATCATCCAGACCCCTGCGCTGAGCCGGGGCAAGGCAGTGATCGGCCTCTCTAACCGGTATCTGGCTATGGCGGGCACCGCGCCCAACGGCCGCATTGAGTACAGCGACCACTACCACTTCCTGGAAGACGAGCGGGTCTACCTCATCAAGGGTTACGCCAACGGTATGCCTCTGGACAACAACGCATTCCTGCTGCTGGATATTTCCGACCTGAAGCCCGCCACCTGGAAGGTTACGCAGGTGACGGAGACCGCACCCTCTGACGATGCCACTCTGAGCGCCCTGTCGATCGGCTCTCTGGCCCTGTCCCCCGCTTTTGCCTCCAGCACCGTGACCTATACGGCGGAGACTACCAACGCCACCAACACCGTGACCGCCGTCCCCTCTGACGCAGGCGCGGAGATCGAGGTGCTGGTGAACAACCGCAAGATCGACAACGGCAGCGCTGCCACCTGGCAGACCGGCAGCAACACGGTGAAGGTCAACGTCACCGCCGCTGACGGCACCGCCAAGAAGACCTACACGGTCACCGTCACCAAGAGCTGATGGCGGATCGGAACAGCCTGCCGCCCGGCCTGCTGTCCGATGTGGAAAACTACCTGAACATTACCTGGAGCGATGAGGCCACGGATACCAAGATATCCGGGCTCATCGCCTCCGGGATCGGGTACCTGGACAAGAAGGCCGGAAGCCCGCAGGATTATACAGCGGACGGCGACGCCCGGACGCTGCTGATGGAATACGTCCGCTACGCCAGAGACAGCGCCCTGGACGTGTTTGAAAACAACTATCAATCTCTCATTTTGAGTATGCAGAGCGAAAGGCGGGTGAGCGCGTATGCCATGGAAAGCGCCGTATCGCCCTCGCCGTGACAGCGAGGTCACTCAAACCTATTCCGACGGACTGGTCAAGGTTTATGCCGTGGCGGACACGGCGGCGCCCGGCTACAAGCCTGTGGAGGGTTTGACATTCAAGGCCGCTTTGCGGTACGAGGAGCGGCGTCTTGGCATCCAGCGGTATTACGAGGGAAAACAGAATCAGGCTCAGATCGAGCGGGTGCTGCGGGTTCCACGGGTCCCCGGCGTGAGCAGTCAGGACGTGGCTGTGACGGAGGACGGCAAGCAGTACCGCATCGATCTGATCCAGACAACAACCGACGTTTTCCCGGAAAGCATGGATCTGACGCTGCTGCGGATCGAGCAGAAATACGAGGTTCCCCATGACCACCTGGTATGAGCGAGTGATCGCCGCCCACCGGGCGGTGACAGACGCAGTGAGCCACGCTGTCCGGCTCAAATCCGACCGCTATTTTGTGTGGCAGGAGGATGGCAGCCATGATCTTCCCGGAGACAACGGCCACGGGGAGACCGCCGTCACCGGCACCACGGATCTGTTTACCAAATCCGAGTTTGACCCATGGGTTGAGCAGCTGGGCGAGAGTTTCAGCGCCCATGGTATTTCCTGGACGCTGAACTCCGTCCAGTACGAGGCGGACACCGGCTTTACCCACTATGAGTGGGTGTGGGAGGTGACCTGATGGCGACCATCACGTTTAAACGCGGCGAGGAATACATGCTGAAGCTCACCCGGCTGGAAAAAGAGGCTGTAGAAAAGGTCTGCGGCCCTGCCATCCATGACGGAGCAAAGGTTGTGGCTGATGCCATCCGGGCAGAATTGCAGAACGTGCCCACAGACGAGGGCTGGGGCACGCAGGAGAATCCAGTCCGCGGACCCAAGAAAACGCAAAAGGCTGCGCTGCTGGGGACCCTGGGCATTACCTCCATGCAGAAGGACAATGACGGAATGTACAACGTCAAGATCGGTTTTGACGGCTACAACAACATCCGCTCCAAGCGCTGGCCCCAGGGCCAGCCGAATCAGATGGTTGCCCGGGCCATTGAAAGCGGTACCAGTTGGATGAGCAAAAACCGTTTTGTAGGCAAGGCGGTGAGCCGGGTGAAAAAGCAGGCGCTTACCGCTATGCAGAAGCGGGCGGAGAGCGAGATCAACAAAATTATGAAGTGAGCGCGTGTCCGAATCGGACCGCGAGAAAGGAGCGCACATGGCAACCATTGGTTTGAGCAAACCTTATTACGCCATTTATGCCGAAGCCGGCGGCGTGGTGAGCTATTCTGACGGTGCGGTAATGGGTAAGGCAACGGAGGCCAATATCTCCATTGAGACCACGGAGGACAACAACCTCTATGGAGACAACGGACTGGCAGAAACCGACCGCCGCTTTGCCAACGGCACCCTGACCCTGTCTACTACCGATCTGAGTCAGGAAGTCAGCAAAGCCATTCTGGGCCTTACGGAGCAGGCCATTACTGGAATCGATGGCGTGACGGATACCTCCGTAAAGGAGCTGGTCTATGATGATGCGCAGGTGACCCCGTATCTGGGCGTTGGGTTCATCATCAAGAAGAAGGTCAACGGCGTGTATAAGTGGCGGGGTGTGGTGCTGCCGAAGGTCATGTTTTCTGTGCCGGAGGACGCGGCCACCACGCAGGGCGAGTCTATCGAGTGGCAGACGCCGGAGCTGACCGGCACCATCATGCGGGATGATTCCGCCACTCACGTCTGGAAAAAGGAAGCCACCTTTACCACGGAGGCCCAGGCTGAGGCTTATATCAAGGCGCGGCTGGGGATCGCCGCATGAGAACGGCCAGTATTGAGATCGGCGGAAAGGCGCACCTGCTGTGTTTTTCCGCCCGGGTGGTGCGGGCAGTAACGGAACGCTACGGCGGCGTGGAGCACATTGACACGGCGCTCTCAGCCGGTGACCCGCTCAAGGCACTGGATGAGGCGGTGTGGCTGCTGGCGACCATGATGGACGGCGGCGCCCGGTATGCCAAAATAAACGGGCTGGAAACCGAGCCGCCTTTGACAGCGGATGAGCTGCTGGACGTGATGGATCTGAATGACTTCGGCCAGCTCCGGACAAAAATCACGGAGGCTGTAGTCTCCGGCAGAGAAACCCACGTGGAGGCGGACCCCGGAAAAAACGCGGAAACCACTCCGGCGGCCCCTTAGCGCCGGAGTGGTTTTTGTGGTATGGAATGGCCGTCGGCCTGTCCTACACCGAGGCGCTGGATGTGCCGTTCGGAGAGCTGCTGGACTATATCGCCATTGAGCAGATCAAGCGGGAGGGTTTTGCCCCCAAGCACGCTTTGACAGACGAGGAAATTATCCCAAATGTGAGGTGAGACGATGGCGGTCGATATTGGCCCGAAAATCGGCATTGACGGCGAAAAGGAATTTAGAGAATCCCTCCGAACCATGGGACAGCAGCTTAAAACTCTTGGTACGGAGATGAAGGCGGTGACCTCCGCTTTTGACGTTGACAATGACAGTCAGAAAAAGCTGGCGGCGCAGTCCGACGTGCTGAACCGGCAGTTGGAAGTCCAGCAGCAGCGCTTGGGCGAGGTGCAGAAGGCACTGGACTACGCCAAGGCCAACTACTCTGAAAACAGCAGCGAGGTGCAGCGGTGGCAGCAGGCTTTGAACAACGCCACCACCGATGTAAACCGCACGAAAAAGCAGCTCAACGAGCTGGAGACCGGCGTAGAAAACGTGGGCGATGCCATGGACGGCGTCGGACAGAAAACCAGCGTTTTTGGCGATGTGCTGAAAGCAAATCTGCTGGGCAGCGCTATCGTGTCCGGCATCAAGGCAGTAGCCAGCGGGATCAAGTCTCTCATCAGCGGCGCTATTGAGGGGTACGGTGAGTATGAGCAGCTGGTGGGCGGCGTGGAAACACTGTTTGGCAGCTCTGCCGACACGGTGATCAAAAACGCGGAGAACGCCTACAAAACGGCGGGCCTTTCCGCCAACGCCTATATGGAAACGGTGACCAGCTTCTCCGCGTCCCTGCTCCAGTCCATGGGCAATGACACGGAGGCCGCGGCTAAAAAGGCGGATCTGGCGCTCACGGATATGTCGGACAACGCCAACAAGATGGGCACGGACATGCAGTCCATCCAGAACGCCTATCAGGGCTTTGCCAAGCAAAACTATACCATGCTGGACAACCTGAAACTGGGATATGGCGGCACGAAGGAGGAAATGCAGCGGCTGATCGACGATGCCAACGCCTTGAATGCCGCTCAGGGCAACTACACCAATTACAGCATTGAGAGCTACGCGGATATTGTGGACGCCATCCACACGGTCCAGACGGAAATGGGGATCACCGGCACCACGGCACTGGAGGCATCCACCACCGTGGAGGGCTCTATCAGCTCTATGAAGGCGGCATATCAGAATTTTGTCACGGGTTTGGGCGATCAGAACGCCGATATCGGCGCTCTGACCGAGGAACTGATCCAGAGCGCCGGAAACGTGGCGAAAAACGTGCTGCCGGTCATTGAGTCCGTAGTGAAAAACATTGCAGAAACCGTAAGGGAGCAGGGTCCGGACATGATCACAAGGTTTGTGGCCTATGCTACGGAAAAGCTTCCGGAAGTGCTGAAGCTGGGCATCCAGTTGATCGTATCTCTGGTAAAGGGGCTGGCTCAAAATCTGCCGGAACTGCTCCGGGGCACGCTGGCGCTGGTAGATACCATCATCAGTACCTTTTTGGATTCCCTTCCGGACATCATCGAGGTCGGCAAGGACATCGTCCGGGGGCTGTGGGAAGGCATTAAGGCTATGGCCAGCTGGATCGGAGAAAAGGTCTCCGGCTTTGTCGGCGGCCTCGTGGACGGCGTCAAGGGCGTGCTTGGCATCCACTCGCCCTCCCGGGTGTTTGCCGGGATCGGCCAGAATATGGCGCTGGGTCTGGGGCAGGGCTTTGAAAAGCAGATGCAGAGCGTCACCGCCGGGATCCAGGACGCCATCCCCACGCCGACGGTGGACACCGTCTACAATGCGGCGGCTGGGATGGTGAACGGACTTGCGGCACAGAGCGCCGGAAGCCCCGGCGGCAGCTATACGATCAACCTCATCCTGCAAAACGGCCAGCAGATCGCCAGCTGGCTTCTGCCTGATCTGCGGGACGCGGCCAGAAGCAACCCGGAGGTGGCAACGGCATGACACAGTTGATTATCAACGGCATTTATCTGCCGGAAACCAGCAGGGACAAGTATCAATGCTATCCCGGGGAATTGTCTGTTAATGTGCAGATGATCTCCGGCCGGACGGTACAGGAAGTCCGGGGCCATGTGCAGATGATCTCATGGAGTTACGATTACATGGGCAACGCCCTCTGGCGGCAGCTGGCAGCAGTGCTGCGCTCCGGCAAGGCGTTCCCGGTGGTGTATCTGCCGGATGATTCTGACACCATGGTTGCCGGCACGTTTTTGGTCGAGTCCATGACACAGCCCACCTACGCCTTCTCCCGGAATGGCGTAGGGTTGTGGCACAATGTAGGCTTCACGCTGCGGGAGGTGACGCCGCATGATTAAAAGCGGGCAGGCGTATCATGCGGCGATCACGGGAGACGCGCGGCGGGTGCTGCTGCGGGCGGTCATTGACATCATTTCACCGGACATTGTGTTCGGTGTCGGGGAGACCTCCGGGCAGATCCCGTGGAGCAAGCCGGAGCAGCTTCACGATAAGGTTTTTGGCAATCCCACCAAATACGCAACGTTAGAGCGTGACCGGTGGGCGCTGGATGGGACGTGGGACCTTCTCCCGGACGATCCCACTCAGACGGCGGGCCAGATGGGTTACATCGGCAACGTGCTTTCCAGCGCGGACGGGACGTTTTCCACACCGCCATGGGTGGAGCTGCAATTCTCCGGCGTGTCTGTCTTGCAGGCGTGCTCCGTATATTTCCCGGGCAATGACTATGACGGGCTTCCGGAGGATTTCACGGTGGAGGTCAAGCAGGGCGGCACGGCGTACCACACGCGGACGTACACCGGCAACACAGCATCTTCCGTATCGCTGGAGGGCTTCACGGTCAACAACCCTGACGCCATCCGAGTCACGGTGACCAAGTGGTCACGGCCCGGGCGGCGGATGCGAGTGGTGGAGATTGTCCCCGGCGTGTACGAGGGCTGGGACGGCGGGATGATCGCGGAGTTTAACGTCAAGCAGCAGGGCAACATTGCGGCCACGGCGCTGCCGTATGGCACGTGCACCCTCAAGATCGACAACCTCTCCCGGCGGTTTGAGCCGCGCAGTAAAAACGGGCTGTTTCAATCCATCGAGGAGCGGCAGGGGATTGACGTCTCTCTGGGCGTCCGGCTGGCGGACGGCACGGACGAGTACAAGCGGCTGGGGATATTCTACCAGTATTCCGGCGGTTGGAAAACCGGCGACAACGGCCTGACGATGCAGTGGAATCTGGTGGACATCATCGGCCTGCTGGCAAACCGGGAATTTCTGGCACCTGCCACGCTTCCCACTACGCTGGGCGGGTGGATCGGGGCGCTGGCGGCGCAGCTGGGCGTGAATTTCAAGGATCGCTGGCACGTGGACCCGGATTTCACGGCCCTGCCGGTGACGGTGCGGACGGCAGAGGATGTGCAGGGGAAAAAGTGCGGGGACATCCTCCGCTGGGTGTGCCAGGCAACCGGCACATGGCCCCGGGCGGACGCCTCCACCGGAGACCTGACCGCTGAGCCGCTGTGGAGCGAGGGAAACCGGGTGACCCTGGACAACCTCAACAGCTACCCCACCATGAAGGCCAACGGGGACGTGGCGGCGCTGATCTTTACTCTCAACGATGGGGCGGGCACAAAATACATCGTGTCCGGCAATGCCACATCGTCCAGCGAGACGGTGAGCATCGACAATCCGTTCATCAAGACGGAGGCGCAGGCGCTGGCGGCGGCGCGGCTGATCCTCTCCACCTATGGCGGCAACGTGCTGGATCTGACGGGCCGGGGCGATCCGTCCTCCGAGATCGGAGACGTAGAGACGGTGTGGCTGGACGAGAGTCAGGCCACCACGGCGCGGCTAACCATGCAGACGTTTCAGTTTTCGGGCGGCGTCATGCAGGGATGCCAGAGCCAGCTGCTACAGGCGGACGGCAGCTTCTTGTATCAGGGGCGGGAGATCATCACCCAGCCGGGAACGTGGAAGGCCCCGGCGGGGAAGAAATCTTTGCGGGTCATCCTTGTGGGCAAGGGCGGTGACGGCACCCGCGGCCAGGACGGCACATGGGACTCTGCCGGTGCGGACGGCGTGGACGGTCTGGGCGGTTTAGTGTGGGCCGGAACCATCAACATCAACGATGGGCAAGAATTCCCGGTGGTTTTTGGGACGGACACCACCTTTGGCGCGTACTCCTCCGCCAATGGCAAGCGCTATGATAATGGCTACACGGACGTGGCCAGCGGTGACAGCTTTGCCCGGACGGGCGTGGCAAATCCAAGGGCTGGAACCGGAGACGGCGGGGCCAAAGGAACCGGCGGCACGCAAGGGCGGCGGCACAGAGAAACGAGCTGCGATTTAGACGGAAACCCATCTGGAAGCTACTGGGAGATTGATGCCTACCCCGGAATCGGCACGAATGGGAAATCCGGCGCATTGGGCTGCGTGGTGGTCTACTGGGACAAGGAGGACGCATGAGTGATTACACAATGCTCCTCCCTAAGATCGCATCAGTGAACTTTACGCCAAATCCTGTTGACATCAACGCAAAAACAAAGCTGACAGTAACGGTTACAGAGGAAACCATTGTTTTAGAGCCGGAGATCTGGTATTCCGGCGAGATCTACGCCGGGGAGGTTTAACATGGCGATCAAAACAGTACAGGCAATTATCAACGGCCAAGCGTACACCCTGACCCTCAACAGCGGGACGGGGAAGTACGAGGCCACCATCACAGCGCCGGGGAAAACGTCCTTCAACCAGCCCGGCGGCTACTACAACGTACAGGTCAAGGCCACCAACGAGGCCGGGACAGTCGGCACGGCGGACGCCTCCACTATGGCGGGGCTGAAGCTGGTGGTGCGCGAGCGGGTGGCTCCCGTCATCACCATTATCTCGCCGTCTACCGGCGCATACGTCAGCAACAGCAAGCAGCCGGTAGTTTTTACCATTGTGGACGAGGCGGACGGCTCCGGGGTGGATCTGTCCACGCTGGTGGTCAAACAGGACGAGACGGCGGTGGCATCCTCTGCTATCACCTCCACGGCCATCGCAAACGGCTATCAGGTGACGTACACCCCGGAAACGGCCCTTACAGACGGCAGTCACACCGTCACGGTGGACTGCCGTGACCATGACGGCAACGCGGCGGCGCAGAAGACCACCACCTTCAAGGTGGACACCGTACCGCCCACGCTGAACATTACGGCTCCCGTGGCGGGCCTCATCACGGCATCCCCGGCCCAGACGGTGGCGGGAACCACCAACGATGCCACCAGCAGCCCCGTGACCATCAGCATCACCCTCAACGGCGTGGATCAGGGCGCGGTGACGGTGGCCTCCAACGGCAGCTTTACCAAGTCGGTGACGTTGCGGGAGGGCAGCAACACCATTGTGGTGACGGCCAAGGACGCGGCGGGCCAGAAGACCACGGTCTCCCGGTCGGTGACGCTGGACACGTCCGTGCCGGTGATCAAGTTGGCCACCATTACGCCTAACCCTGTTGACGCGGGCGAGTCGATGGTGATCGCGGTGGAAATCGTATGAGCACGCAGGTTTTAAGCGTCACGCTGCCCTCTGAGATCATCTATGTAACGGGCACCGTCAACGGGACGACCTACACATGGACGCTGATCAATGGGGCGTGGACGGCTACGGTGGACCGTGCGGCGGATGATATGTATGCCGTCGCACTCACCGCCGTCAACGCGGCGGGGACAAGTTCCAACTTTAACCTGACTCTCTACTACGGCCTGCTAACCCTTATCACAGATCGGACGGCGATGGATGTGGCGAGCAAAACCGCGAAGGGCTTTTACAACGCTGCGGATCTCAACCGGGTAGGTGCGGCGGTGGAGTATGTGGCGGGGCGGTTCCAGTCGCTGGGCTATGATTGCCCCGTGTCGGTAAAAAAGGACTGGTCCGAATCGGACACACCAACGGCCAGCCAGATGGAGACGTACCGGCAGAACATTGCCACCCTGCGGCGGCAGATCGCAGTGATGCAGTCCACGCCGGAAACGCCGGAGACGATCCGGCAGCTGGACTACATCCGGGCCAACAACATCGAGCAGATCTTGCTTGACCTTGATGCGCTGATCAACAAACTCATAAAATCGTGGTACTTCTCCGGCGAGCTGTACGCCGGAGAAGTGTGAAAGGAGAATGGTATGCAAGACAGAGTATCTTTGTATCCGGGCCGGGTAAAGCTGACGCCGGTGCCCGGGCAGGAAAACACCTTCGACCTGGTCCGCGCTGACCAGCCGACGCAGGAAGGCACGCATTTGAACAAGGCGAGTTTGCTCAAAGACAAAACAGCGGAATCTTTTGGACTCGGGGCCGATTCATTTCCAGATGATGTTTTGCAAATACTTTCTCGATTGCACACACATCTGGGCGATGATTATTTATGGCGAAAGCAATCAATTTCCGGCGTACTCAAAGAGGCCACGGAGCTTAGTTCGCTTGGTAGAATGCCAGAAGATGTTACAATCTACTACTATGATTCTGTGCAGCTAGATTTGGCTAACAAAAAAATTGTGGGGGTTGGAGAGCACAAAGTTGCAAATCAGTCCAATGGATCCGTTGAATGGGACAAGGTTATTGGAAAATACATGCTGTATCCATGGGTCGAGGATCCGTGGCCCGTAAATACCTTCTATCGAGTTACTAAACGCGACCCACCCTACGATGCTATTTTTGAAGGATATGCACAATACTCGGAGTTCACTTTAGGCCCTGCACAGTATCTCAATTCTCCGAATGCTGATGCGTATCCTAGCGGCGTTGTAGGTGGCATTCAGTATGATGCGCTGGGAAAGATAGGCGACAAGTTGCAAATACAGACTGGAACCTACGTAGGCTCTGGCGTATATGGGGAGGAAAATCAAAACAGTTTAACATTTAATTTTGTTCCCAAAATCGTCATTGTGATGCAGCAAGACTGTGCAACTCTAGGGGATCAAGCTACTTTTATGTACATTGGCCAGCCGAGTCTTGCAAGTGCTAAACGATTTACGTTAGACAACAAAACACTATCCTGGTATGCTTCGAGGTCGGAAAGCGATCAATGCAATGATTCTAATAGTGTTTATTATTACGTTGCTATTGGATAAGGAGGGAGAAAGTGAAATGACCATCATTGAACTTGCACCGTTGAAAAACGGAGCTCACCGCAATCAAACTACCAGTGGGCTGTTGCCTGTTCCGAATGGCTGGGCCGTTATCCCGGAGGAAATGGCGATACCGGAGACTTTTCCCTTTGTGGGGGTAGAGGCTCAAGCCGGTATCGTGACGGCCCTGACACCGGGCACTGTGCCGAAACCGGAATCGGAACCTATACCAACGATGAACGAGCGGATGGAGAAGCTGGAAAACGAGAACAGCAAGCTGAAAAGTCAGCTCCAGATGCAGGCACAGCAACAGGAATTCCTGGAAAACTGCTTGTTAGAGATGGGCGATGTTGTTTATGCGTGAGTTTTGGGCCGGTCTGGCCCTGAACCTATATTTTTACTTATCGAAAGGAGATCAAGAAATGATGGCTATGTTATATGCGAGCAAGATTTGCATGGAGGCAATCAACCCCAAGACGAAAAAGCCTTGGGAGTTTGCGGATGTGCCCCCGAAGCTGAAGAAGCAGGTGGCGGACATCCTCATCAACGAGTGCGGCTTGCCGGAGCTGGTGCCTGCGGAGTTTGGGGGCACCGCGAAAGCAGAGTAACAAAAAAGCCGCCCAGCGGGCGGCGTAGAAAATTGACAAAGCAAGGCGAATCGTGTATGATGGGGTTCGCCAGTAAGAACGGTACGGTTGTTTCCCCGTAAAGGGGGGGACCGCATGAGCACAGCAGAAACCATTGCGTTACTTATGCTTGTGATTGCGGCTATCAAATTAGGCGTTGACCTAAAGAAATAACCGCCACCTAAATCGGCAGCGGCTTTTCTACGGATTCTAAATCTGTTGGGGAACGACCTGCACCGACCAAAGTGAGCCGTCCTTACTGGCCCCATTATATACATGCCCACGCCGCTTTGTCAAGGATGACAAGGCGGCTTTTTTGATTGGGAAACCATATAGACGCCTTAAAACTGCAACTTTAAGGAGTGTGTTATGACGGAGACGATAATCTGCGCCCTCATCACAGGGGGGCTGACGCTGATGGGCGTGCTCATCGCCAACGGCAAACAGCAGGCAATCACGGACACCAAATTAGACGAGCTGACCCGCGAGGTGCGGGAGCACAACAGCTTCGCCCAGCGGGTGCCGGTGATCGAGGAACAGATCAAGGTAATCAATCACCGGATCCAGGATCTGGAGCATATCAGTGAACGCTGAAAGGAGAACGCTATGGAAAACATCAAGAAACGGCTGGGCAATCTGCTGGCGGTAAAAAGCCTGGTGACCATCACGCTGACGGTGGTGTTCGCGGTGTTGGCCCTGCGGGGTGACATTTCCGGGACGGAGTTCCTGACCATTTTCACCACGGTCATCGCATTCTATTTTGGCACCCAGCGAATCAACGAGGACAAGAACAGTTGAAACCGGTTGAATAATCAACCGAAATTTTGAAGGGGGTACATACCATGGAAAAGATCTACGAGAACATCATCAACGAGGGCAAGAAGAACGGCAAGACCGTGGAGACCATTAACGCGGAGCTGAAGGAGGCCGGCGCCAACTTCCACCTGAATCCCGACGGTGGCGTGGCCGGTTGGACGGAGCAAGAGATGAAAGAGGGCTTCATCCCGAATGAGGGGGAATCCGCCGACGTGCGTCATCTGCATGATTATATGCGGTACGATGTCACGAAGGCCGGTCAGACCGTGCGGGTGGAGACCCCGGAGGGCACCTACGATATTACGTGGGACGAGGGCGGCCATCCCACCATGGCCGTGCAGGTGTGACCACCGAAAGGAGGTACACCATGAACGCTTTACACATCAAAAATACGGTGTTGGCGGTGCTGGCTGCGGCTGGCTCCGCCATCGCCCAGGCACTTGGAGGTTGGGACGTGGCTCTCAAAGTTCTGATCTGCTTTATGGCGTTGGATTACGCCACGGGCTGGCTGGTGGCAGCGATCTGGCACAAGTCCGGCAAAAGCAAAACCGGGGCGCTGAGTTCCGACGCCGGGTTCAAGGGGCTGGCGAAGAAGTGCGTCATGCTGGCGCTGGTATGGATGGGGGCATTATTGGATCAGGCCACATCCAGCGACTTTGCCCGTGACGCTGTGTGTATGTTTTTCATCGCAAACGAAGGATTGTCGATTTTGGAGAATACAGCGGTAATGGGGATCCCATACCCCGCCTTTATTAAAAATATGCTGGATGCCATTCGTCAGGCCAGCGATCAGGGGAAACAGAATACGGAGGCTCACACATGAGCATGAGAGCGGGCACTGTCCCGCTCTCCGATCTCCAATTTTTGAAGATCTATTTCAACCGGAAGCGTCTCCGCTCCACCACGGCCAACCTGAAAAAGATGCTGGCGGAGGCGGGCGGGGACGCTATCTGCAATGGCTCCATTTTCCTGCGGAACCAGACACCGGCCTGCCATCTGAAGGCAGACGGTAAGGTCTATAAGACCCCCAACTACCGTGCATGGGCCATCAGCTGGAACACCCCGGCGGACTTCGGCGTAAAGGCCGTGCCCAACGGGGACGCAAACTACATGGAGTGCGTCCACCTCATCATCGGCGGGAAGAAGATCTACCCCGTCACCTGCGGAGCGGATATGCGCTACCGTGCGCCACGAACGGCCATCGGCACCAAGAACGGGCGGTTCGCCTACTATGTGAGCAAGGATCGGCGGACACCGGAACAGCTCCGGGACCTGCTGGCCGCGTCCGGCTGGGACAACGCCATTATGATGGACGGCGGCGGGTCTACCTGCTTCATGGATTCGACAGGCAAGGGATTCACCGGTGACGGGCGGGTAATCCCGTTCTTCCTCGTCTGGAAAAAGAAAAGCGGGGATGCGTGTGAGCCGGAAGGAGAAAAACCTATGGTAGAGATCAACGCCTATTCCAAGGCGAAGGACGGCGGCAAGAAGCTGTCCACCCATTTCAAAGTGAAGGAATTTGCCTGCAAGGACGGCTCCGATGCCGTACTGATAGCGCCCCGGCTGGTGATGGTTTTGCAGAGCATCCGCAGCCACTTCGGCGTTCCGGTGATCATTCACAGCGCCTACCGGACGCCCCAGTATAACAAGCAGATAAACGGTGCGGAGCACTCCCAGCATTGCTACGGCACGGCGGCTGACATTGTGGTACGGGGCAAGACCCCGGCGGCGGTGGCAGCCTACGCAAGAGAACTCATGCCCGACTGGGGCGGCGTGGGAGTATACAGTCAGAAGGGCTTCACCCACATCGACGTGCGGGAGGTCCGGGCCGACTGGAACGGATAAGGAGGACCAAATATGGCAGGCTACTACGATAAAAACAAAGACTACTCCAAGGAGCTTCAGAGAACGGATCTGTCGGCTTCCGAGCGGGACCGACTGACCAAGGAGCGCGAAAATAAAATCGCTGACAAGTACGGTGGCAGGGAACCGAACATGATCGGCTCCGACAAGACGTACAGTCAGACCTATGACAAGGGCGGCAACCGCAGGGGCAACAGCAGCTCCGGCGGCAGCTCTCAGGCGGCAACCGGTGGGACACCTTATATAAAAGGCCCCGGCTACGGCACCGGCGGCTATACCACGCCGGGAATTTACGGCGCGGCCAATTTGCAGCCCACGGATCAGGCAAATTATTGGAAGAAGATGACCGGCGGCGCGGATATGAGCAGACGGCCCGATCTGGCCGGGGGATATTCCGTTTCCAACGGCTACACCGTGTTTTACGATGAGAATGGCTACGCAAAGAAGGCTGTGAAGGGCGTGGCGGACTACACCCCCCATCAGGACATCAACGCCGGGAACGGCAGCTACGGCAAAAGCGGCGCGTGGACGGACAACGAGATGATGTCCGCACTGGACCGCTCCAAGATTCAGGACATCCGCAACCGGCTTCAGCGGGGCGAGATCACCGGCGATCAGGCAAACCAGGCGGCAAACGCCATCCGGGCGGGCTATGGTTACACCATCGACAAGAACGGCTATGTAACGGACAGCGGCGCTCTCTCCTCCGTGAATGATCTGCGGCGGCGGCTGGGTCTGGATGTCAGCCCGGAAAGCGCAGAGCTGGCCTACTACCGCTATCTCATGGGCACGGATACCTCCCCCTCCGCACAGGTAAATGGCAAGGTGCAGTCCTTCGGGGACTATCTGGCGGAAAACGGCGGCGTACAGGCCGGGACTACCGGCTACGGAACACCGGCATACAGCCAACAGCGGGTCACGGATATTAACGCAGGCGGCACCCCGGCCAGCAATTTCACGGCGCACACCGGCACGAGTTTTGACATCGGAGACGGCAGCGACTATCTGAAGGAGCTGTACGCCAAGAAGGTAGCGGCGGAGCTGGCGGCGCTGAAATCCGCCTACGAGCAGAACACCGCCACACTGGATGCCAACCGTGCACAGATCGCGCCGGTATATGACATTGCCCGGAACAGCGCGGCCAACCAGAATGCTTTGAGCCGGGGCGCGTTTCAGGAGATGGCGGTGGCCAACGGCCTGAACACCGGCACCACCGGACAGGCGGCGCTGGCACAGGACGTCGTGCTTCAGCAGAACCTCTCCCAGATCGACCGGGAGCAGGCGGAAAAGACGGCGGCTATCGACCTCCAGCGGAGCCAGCTTGACACGGAGTACCGAAATGCCATTGCCAAGGCAGAGGCAACGGGAGACGCGGAGCTGGCAAACGCCTTGTATGAGGAATACGTCCGGCAACAGAATCTCTACGCCAAGTACGGCGGGCAGACTGGCGGCTCCGCTTCCGGCGGCTCCGGCACGGCGGCTGTGGTAAAGCCTAATCTGACGGCCAGTCAGGTGCAGTCCGCGCTGAAAAACGGTATCGTGACGGATGACGTGATCTCTGCCTTCGATTACTACTATGGGCAGGGGGCCTACGATTCCCTGTACGGCACCGGAAAGCTGACGTCCGGCGGGTCCTCCGGCGGCGGCAGCACAGGCAAAAAGAAGGGAAGCTACTCCAATGGCTCCCTGACCAATCAGCAGGTGAAGCAGCTCCAGAAATATTACGGCGTGTCTCAGGACGGCAAGTGGGGCACCAACTCCAAGAAGGCCGCAGGCGGCCTGACGGCTGACCAGGCATGGGCGAAGTATCAGGGCGGCAAAAGCGGCAGCAGCAACTACGGGAACATCCGCAGAACGATCACGGGCTATATGTCTCAGGGAAACTACGCAAAGGCGCAGAGATACCTGAAATCCAACTGGAACAGCCTGACAGAGGCGCAGCAGAAAGAACTCTCCGCGATGTTTGGATAAGGAGGCTATACGATGGCGGTAAAAATGCCGGATCTGATCGCTTACGGCGAGCGGGTCAACAAAACACAGAATAACAGCGGCGGCGCTCGGATGCCGGACCTTGTAGCCTATGGTAAGCGGATGGAAACGCAGAAGGCCAAGGAGACGAGGGCCGTTACGCCTTCTGTCTCCCCCCGGCCCATGGAGAACGCCAGCGTTGGGAACAGCCGACCCAACAGCCGCCTGCTGGCAGACGTGCGGACCGGCGGCACCACGCCCCCCTCTCTGGATAACGGGCGCGTGGGGAAGGGGATCTCCGGTGCAGCGAAGTCTGCCGGTTCCGCCTACGCGAATCTGGGCGGTGTGCTGGCAGAGGGGGCCGGGAAGCTGAATACCCGGATCGCCAACCAGAACGCCGGGGATTCCCTGCAAAGCGACCATGACGCGGTGAAGCGGTATGAGAAGATGCTCCGGGATGTGAAGTGGGCCAACGGCAAGGCCATGACGGCGGCGGACGTGAAACAGGTGCAGAGCTACCTCTCTGCCGCAAAACGCCGCATCGCGGCCCACGAGGGCTACACCAAGGCGGTGGAGCGGTCCGACAAGGCAGTGGCGGACAAGGCGTATCAGACGGCAGACCGTCTGTCCCAAAGCTCCGCTGCGGACGTGGCGCAGGCCAAGAAAGGGCTGGGGCCAGTGGGCCAGTTCGCTGTGGATCTGGGTGTGCAGGGTGTGCAGATGGCGGGGGACGTGGCGGCCAGCGCCGTGATCCCCGGTGCCGGTCTTGCCCTGATGACGGCCCGTTCCGCCGGGAGCAGCGCCCAGCGGGCCAGACAGGCCGGGGCCACCTATGGCCAGCAGCTTGCCTACGGACTGGGGAGCGGCGCTTTGAGCCTTGCCACGGAGAAGATCAGCAACGTGGCAAGCCCCTTCAAGAAGGCGTTCGGCGGCGGTGTTCTGGATAACGCCATCAGCGGCGCGCTTGCCAAGCTGAACAACAGCGCGGCGGGCCGTGTGGCCCTCTCCATGATCTCCGAGGGCGGTGAGGAATTTATCGAGGATATTTTCCAGCCCATCTTGCAGCGGGCCACCTATGACCCCTCTGCCCGGTTCGATCTCAGCGAGGCACTGTATGACGCGGCGGTGGGTGCGGCCATGGGCGGCATCGGCGCAGGCGTTGACGTTATCCGACAGCGTGGAAGCAGTCAGGCGGACGCACAGCCTACGCAGGAGGCACGCCCGGATGTGCGGGAGGGTATTGATACCCCCAACCCCGCAAACGCCGCAGAGGGCACGCAAAACGCCGTCCCCGGTGTGGAGACGGCGGGCAGGCTGACGAGCACGGACAATATGCTGCGGTATCGAAGCGATATTGACAAGGTTTTTTCGGGAGACTATCCAAGCGGCAAATTGCTGTCTGTTGGGGACACGCCGGAGCTTTTGACCCGTTACGGGGCAAACCCGCTTCAGATGACAATGACGCAAGATGCAGCTTATAAAATCGCATACCCGGAAGGGTATATGGGCGGCAAACATAATTTGGGTATGTCTGTTCTAAAGCAGCTCCCCTATCAAATCGAAAACCCAGTTGCGATTTTGAAGTCGAACACACAGCCAAGCAGCATTGTGCTGCTGACCGCGTGGAAAGACGGCGACAAGAGCATTATTGTCCCGCTGCATCTGGACAAGCAGGGAGCAATCAGTGTGGAAAATAGAATTGCCAGCGCTTACCAGACAGGCCACATGCAAAGCTATCTTGGAGAAGCGGACAGCAATGTACTCTACACAAAAAACAACGAGGACGTCCATCAGCTTCTTTCCAATGGGGTACAATTCCCCAAGGCGATGGCTGATGACATCCTCGCTAAGAACAATATATCACAGGCAGAAGCAAAAAGCAACCGGGATATTCTCTCTGAGGTTCTGTTTGGGAAGAAACGGGCGGATATGGATGCCATGACGCCGGAGCAGCAAAACGCCATATATCAGGCCAATGAAGCCGGAACCGTGGGCATGGACGCCACCGGCAAGGTGTTCCAGATCGACCCGGAGCAGCACATCGACCGGCGGCGGATGGAGACGGTGGGCGGAAAAGACATAAACGCCTTCCAGTTCGACCACCCGGAGCTGCACCACTACTATCAGGAAGCGGCCAACGCCCTGATCGCGGATGCAGACCTCTCCCTCCAGCAGCCCATGAGCCGCCGTTACGAGCGTACTATGGAGGGCAACGCCGTCCAGCAGGCGGCGCAGACCTCGCCCCACCTGCGTCAGGCCATGGATGAAACCGGGCTTTCCCGTGACGCCATTATCGACGCAGCCCAGCGGATCATCACCGATCAGGGGCAGGAGAACGTGGCGGCAGCCAAGCGGGTGGAGCTGATCCTGGACGATATGCTCTCTAACGGCTACACCACCATGACCGGCGAACAGGTGGGACCCAACAGCGGGTATCTCACCGCCAAGCAGAGCATTCTGGGTGCGGGCGAGCAAGCGCGGGGCCGTGGCTTAGAGGATGTGGATGTTTTCGACACGCCGGGAGACGCCGTGGCGGGTGCGGTGAACACGCCCTTTGATACCATGCAGGCCAAGAGTGAGGAGTTTTACCCGGTCAACCCAAACAGCGCGGAGCGGGTGCAGAATGACCAGCGGCGGGCACCCTCCGAAGTGCCTGTTGTGAACCCTGACACCGGACGGAATGTGGAGAAAACGGTCTCCACCATTCTCAACAGCCCTCTCACCTCCCCGGAGATGGCAACCGTGTATGAAAACGCCATTGCAGGCGGCGCGTTCGACTATGACGTGGTGACGGACCGGGGCGCCGTGCAGCAGGCGCAGGCCAAGATCGCGCGGGACGGTTGGCGCGAGGTGGCGAACAGCTTCATTGCCAAGGCGGAGCTGGGACAGCGGATCACCAAGGCGGACACCGCCGAGGCTATTAGCGCCTACAACCTTGCCATTTCCGAGGGAGACCACAAGGCCGCCTTTGAGCTGGCAACGGCCATTGCGGACGCGGCCCATGACAGCGCACAGATGGTGCAGGCCATGAACCTGATGAATCGGTTGACGCCGGAGGGCCGTCTGCTGACGCTGCGGCGGCTGGTAGACCGAATGAATGACCGGGCGGCACGGCAGAACCGGGCACCCCGGCAGAGCACCCCCGACAGCGGAGACGTGGAAAGCGCACGGGTGGACTACATCGACAAGGTAACGGGCTTCACCCTCTCTGACGAGCTGGCCACCAACTACCTGATGGCGGAGACGGACGCGGAGCGGGCGGCGGCGTGGGACGCCATCACCACCTCCATTGCAGACCAGATCCCCAGCACGTTCCGGGAGAAGGCCAATTTCTGGCGGTATACCTCCATGCTGACTAACCCCACCACCCACATCCGCAACATCATGGGCAACGCCATTCAGATGGGTGCACGGAAGATCAAGAATGGCATCGGAACCGCAATCGAGCGGGCGGTCATCAAGGACCCCTCTCAGCGGACAAAGGCCGTGAATGTTGACAAGGATCTGAAAGCCTTTGCCAAGGGCCAGTATGAGACAGACCAGAGCGCGGCTATGGGCAGCGGGAAGTATTCTGACGCCACGGCGGCAGGCATTGAGCGGGAGATCCAGAGTAAGCGGAAGATGTTCAAGGGGGAGGACGTTCTCTCCCGTGCCGTGCAGGGCATCGGAGACCTGAACAGCCGCGCCCTTGATTATGAGGACGCAATCTTCAACCGTGCGGCTTATGTAGACAGCTTCGCTCAGGCGCTGCAAGCCAAGGGGGTCACGGCGGCAGAGGCCCACGCGGGGACCAGAGCCGCAGATGTGGAGGCGGCACGGGCCTACGCCATTGAGGAAGCGCAGAAGGCCACTTACCGCAACACCACGGCGCTTTCCGAGATGCTGTCTAAGCGAGGACGGTATGATGCGAGCGACAATATTGCTGAGCGCGGTCTAAGTTTTGTCACCGATGCGCTTCTCCCCTTCCGCAAGACCCCGGCCAACATCCTGACCACGGGCCTTGATTACAGCCCCATCGGACTGGGCAAGGGCATCAAAGAAGCCCTGTTTGATGTGAAATCCGGGAAATGCACGGCGGCGGACGCCGTGGATTCCCTTGCATCCGGCCTCACCGGAACCGGCATTTTTGCACTGGGTGCTTATCTGGCGGCGGAGGGGCTTCTCCACGTTCGAGCCGGTGACGATGACAATGAGGAATCCTTTGAAAAGGCCATGGGCGGGCAGGATTATGCTATTCAGATCGGGGACAAGTCCTATACATTGGACTGGGCGCTTCCTGCGGCAATGCCCCTGTTCGCGGGCGCTGCCAGCGAAAAATCCTATGAAAAGGGCGGCGGGACATTTGTTTCTTTCGTAGACGCTATAAAGAATATCGGCAGCGTTATTTGGGAGACCTCCATGCTGTCCGCCCTGAATGATCTGATCTCCTATTGGAGTTATGCGGATGATCCGGGGGCATATCTTATCAGCAAGGCGGCCAGCAGCTACGCCGGACAGTATATCCCCACCATCGGAAGCAAGGTTGCCTCCGTATTTGATGATACGGTGCGCAAAAGCTATGTGGAAGAGGGTTCCGGGCAGGTAGCCTCTGACGTGAACTATTTCTTGCAGGGGGCGGCGAAGAAGGTACCCGGCGCGCGGAATCAGCTTCAACCCATGGTGGATATGTGGGGCAACGAGGTCTCCAACGGCTCCGCACCGGAGCGGGTGTTCCAGTCTTTCCTCTCCCCCGGCTTCCTGAAGACGCAGGACAACAGCCCCGCCACGCAGGAGATCCGGCGGCTGGCGAAGGCCACCGGAGACAGCACCGTTTATCCGGCGGCGGCGGAAAAGTCCTATACGGTGAGGGGCGAGACCCGGACCCTGACCGGCGAGGAATACACCCGGTACGCCAAGGCCATGGGTCAGACGCGGAAGGAGCTGGTGGAGGCGGCGGTGAAGCTGCCCGCCTACAAGTCCATGAGCGACAGCGAAAAGTCGTACTATATCCAGAACGTGTATAAATATGCGCGTGAGACAGCCCGTCAGCAGGTGGACCCCAAGTATGAGCCCAGCGACAAGTGGATTGATAACGCCAAAACGTCCAAGCGGGACATTGGCGTATCCACCGGAGAATTTCTGGCCCTGTACCAGAAGTACGGCAGCGAGAAAATGAGCGGGAAAGCCTACGAGAAGGTAAAGCAGGCGCATGATGCCGGACTTTCCCCCAAGGAGTATTTCTCCATGAAAGACAAGGCCGATACAAACGGCAATGGAACAATCAGCAAGGCGGAAGCCAGCGCCGCCCTTGCCGGTCAGGAAAACCGGGCGGATTTGTGGGATATTATCTGCACCACCAACGCCAAGAACCCCTACAAATAAGAAAACACCCTCGCCATCCGGCGGGGGTGTTTTGTTTGGCTTTCACATCATGGACAGGAGCGTTTTCACATGGGCGGCGCGGTCCAGCATCCGTTCATGCTCCCAGTCCCATACGGCCTGCATGGCCTCCGTGGGATGGTGACCGGCGTCCTTCGCCTTTTCGATATGGCGAACGGCCATTTCGTGGAGCCGATTGGCGTGGCCCAGCTCCTGACGGCTGAGGTCGGCGTAGGTGCTGGCGTCCTCCGGGTCCTCCCCGGCGTGCTTGACGGCCTCCCGGGCGTACTTCTCGGCATCGTCCAGTTCTTCCCGGATCTCTTCGGCCAAGTGTTTGATCTCGTACATAAGAGCCTCCTAACTCTGTTTGATAAGGGTGTAGAGCTTATCCACATCCCCTTCATTCAGCGTGACATTCCCGATCAGGGGGATATTGGTAGTGACGGGGCCTTTGGCGGCTTCGTTTTTCAGACAGGCGTAGATCTTGTCAATATCTACGTTCCCCGCCTCGTCAAAGACGCCGAGGGCCTTCATGGCGGGGTGCTCCCGGATGGCGGAAAGGCTGGCGTCCAGATTGCCAAGGGCCATAGCAGCCCCGGCGCCAACGGCCCATTTCTGCCAGCCGGTGAGCTTGCCGGTAAATTCCTCATCCACATAGCGGGCGGCGCCCTGCTTGATCTGTTCCAATGTTACCATAGATTCCTCCAATGACGGGAGAGAGGGGCGCTATGCCCCTCTCTTCTTCCCTCTTTGCCTCTTAGCGACCGCAGTTGCAGCCGCAGGTGGAGACGGGGAGGGGGTTATAGGTGGACTGGGGCGTGGTGCCGGTGCCGGTGGTGATGTCCGCGACCATTTTGGGATAAAAGGTGGCGTTCGTGTAAGTTACGATGGTGTTGTCAGCGCACTTCCGCTCGTCACGCTCCCGGGAAATGGCCCCGCACAGCTCGTTCTTGCAGCAGTCCATACGCTCCTGCAACAGCTGGAAGCTGTCCTTGGTGGCCTGATTGTTGACCGCCTGAGAAGCCAGCGCACCATGCACCTCGCCCAGCTTGCCGTCGATGTACTTGTACATCTCCAACATCTTCTGGTCCTGGTAGGTGTTGGCATCCCGCAGGGCAATGTCGCTGCGGAGTTTGGCGTTCTCCTGCACCATGGACAGCTCGTAGCGGTTGACCGTGTGGTTCTCGCTGCATCCGGCCTCCGCCGCCATACCAGCGGCAAAGGGGATGACGCGATTGCCCAGCAGCATCCCGCCGAGACCGCCCAGAGAGTTCAGGACGCCCAGAGACAGACCGGCAATGCCGGTGCCGAGAGCAGTGCCTGCGACGCCCTTGCTTGCAAATTCAGCCATAGAGAGATTCCTCCTTCTCTAAAAATACACCCCCTGTTTCCGCGCGCAAAACAAGCGGTGCTCTATGGTTACCGTACCACAGGACACCGCTTGTCATGGTTTAGAGATGCTTTTTGTTTGGGCGGGAGATGCCTGCTTTATCCCGGATGGAGTGTAGACAGGCGTTCACGGAGGAACGGGACAGGTACAGCTCTGCCGCCGCATCTTCGATCGCCCAGCCACGGCGGCAAACAAGATTGAACACGCGCCGCTCCCGGTCGGTGAGATAGCGGCACTGCTCCATTTTTTGGAGCTGCTGGACGGTGTATTGGTATTTCATATTGGGCCTCCTTTATAAAGTGCCCCTCCCCTTTGACCTACCGATGCAGGGGGTCAAGACCCCTGCGCGTCTATCATGGCTAACAGCTTTTCCAGATCGTAAAAATTCCGTGGGTTCAGCCCGGTTTCCCGCTGAATGAGCCGAAAGCGGTAGCGGATGGAGTTGTAGTGCAGATACACCACATTGCCGGTCTCCCTCACGTTCATGTTGTGCGCTGCGTAGGCTTTCAGCAGTTTTTTGTCCCGATCCTCCATAGCTTACCTCCTTTTGTTGCGTGGGACGGCTGGCGGTCAGCCATCCCCGCCGTCCTTTCTCTCGCCATAGGAGCAGAAGTCCTCCGGTTTGCGGCTCTGCCACGCCTCTGGATGCACGTTGCCGTCCGAGTAGATTTTCAGGCATACGCCAAAATCATAGTGTACACAGTCCTTGCACCGCGTCACGACCTCCGGAAAGGCCGTACTGTCCCGCAGCTTTTTCGCCACGAAGGTTGCCCCACAGTTCTCGGCAAAGGCAGCGGCCGTATCGCCGTCAATTAGCCGCATCGGTGTCACCTCCGTCCATCTTGGCCCCCTCAATCTCAAGCGCACGTTCACGAAGGTCTCCGAATCCGTACTCATCCTGCCAGCCCAGCTCCGCAGAGGCTTTTTGGCAACTCTCACATAGATAACACGTCCACGGAGTTCCATCAAAAACACAACTGCGTTCCATCATAGTCCCTCGGCAAAATTTTCGCCCACACCCAAAGCAAACATGGTCAACCCTCGTTTTGACAACTTTTCTTCCGGCAATATCCATGTGTTATCCTCCGTCATGCACCGTTGTGTACTTCCAAATCAGCGTGTTCAACTTTCTCAGCCCCTCCATGGTGATTAGGTCCTGCGCGCACAGCTCGTCCCGCAGGCGCTCCAGCGCTTCGATTGGGGCCACGTCAGCGGTGGGAATACTATCAATCGCCTCTTTGCAGTCTCTTAGACATTCTCCTGCCCAATGATGAGCTTCATAGTCCCACATAGCACCATAGTCAACAGGATTTATTTGCTCTATCTCGCGAATCGCCGCATCTCGCTTGATGTATTCAGCCATTGGCTTATCCTCCCTCGTGGCAATATCCGTTTTCGTCCGTGTTCTTGCTCCAATAGGTGCAGTACAGGACATCTCCGATCACCACTGATTGATAGCAGTCCTTGCAGCGCACCACAACCTCTGCGTCTACGATGGGGGCGTCTTCGATCATGTCGATTGCGTCACCTGTACCACACGCACGGCATCTTACTCCGTTGTAGCTGTTGCAGTCTACGCAATAAACTTCTTTGATGCGCTTAATTGTCGCTTCCCTCTCAATGCATTCAGCCATCCTCATCCCCTCCAAATTCTGCCTCGTACTGTTCCGGCGTGATAATCTCAATATCCTTTGCGGAGTAGCCCAAGGTGTCGAGGCATATCAGCTTCGCCAGTTTGTCTTTGTCAAGGGCCGCCGCAGCGTCCTCATAGGATACGCCGGGTTTTGCTTCAAATCTGATTTGAGCACCAAACGCCCCAGCCACGCTAAAGCAGATTTTATATTCAGCCATGGTCAGCACCTCCGTCCATCTTCGCCCCGCAGTGGGGGCAGAATGGCGGCTGATACTGCTTGTTTGGCTCATTACAAACAGTACAGTACGCCTTGTATTCCGGGCCGGTATCGGTCACCATCCCAGTGGGCCTCATTTCCCACCGCCCATGCACCACCTCAGCCCTCTTGTTCCACGCCTCAGCGGCTTGTTCTTCCATGTCGTAAATATGCACACCACCCAAAATCCCGCCATCGCACTCATAGCTTGCAATCGGGCATTCCGGGTTTTCCTCGTGAGCGTGGTGAAGCATGAAGCCAAGCCCACTATAGGGATGTTCTCTATATGACTCATCATGCAGATTTCCTTCGTCATCACACAGAACAAGGCTAACTTTACCGCCGCAGAACGGGCACGGTTTTAAGTCATTCATCCTTCATCGCCTCCAATACTTTCTCCGCCGCCTCGCGGGTGAGAAACACAGTCTTGCCGATTTCCTCTGGATAAAACTCCCATGCTTCGCCGTTTTCGTCAGTCCCCTTCAGGAATACGGTTTTATAGCCGTCATACCATCCGACCCGTTCTGCGTCATCCAATGAAATTTCCCTGATCGGTTGCTCTACGTAGTCTTTATCAATTCCCCAAAATAAAACTTGATCCCCAAAGACAACCTCGAGCCAGTCCTTGCACGGCAGCACAGCCAGCCGACCGTCTCTGTCGGCTTTGACCAACTGGCGGAACCTGTCCAGTGCCTCACTGGCTTTTTGGTCTCCGATCAAATCCTGAAGAAACACCACATAAGATTGAAACGCTTCTGGCGTCATGCCCGTGTCTAAATACTGACGCAGCAGCGGGCAGTGCGCCGCCGGGACCGCCGTGCAGAACCCGCCGACCGCAGTACAGTTCCCGTTATCCTCATGCCTAAAGCGGCAACGCAGGCAATTAACATTTTCCATCACATTCCCTCCCTTTCAGTTTGATTCCATTCCGCCTGTTCCACTCTGCCCCGGCTGCCCGTGACTTGTCCAGTTCTGCCTGCGTGATTGGCGTTTCCCACTCATTTGCCCGTGCCCATTCTGCGTGCTCACGCAGCGCATTTACGAGGTTTGTATCTCTCATAGTTCCTCCCCCAATCTCCAATCATCGTT